>Ga0157363_1006446_pt1 | contig 11026 bp, 4 predicted proteins | sample AttsexASBM1_FD_111477 | JGI IMG/M metagenome (GOLD analysis project Ga0157363, IMG submission 111477) | Fungus gardens microbial communities from leaf cutter ant in Ribeirão Preto, State of São Paulo, Brazil - Atta sexdens ASBM1 | ecosystem: Host-associated > Fungi > Mycelium > Unclassified ...
AATGCGTTTTGTAATTTTCAGAAAACGAGAAAGAAAGAAACTTGTACACAAAAAAATTACGCACTTCACAGAAAATAATATACAATATGCCAAAATCGGTAGGATGTGAAATATTAAACAAAATTGCTAAACAATTATTAAAAATGTTAAACAAATGTATTTCGTTTGTCTCTACTTAAAAAAACATAATGCACTTCGAAATGTCTCTGTTTTTTCAGAATATAAAATAACGATGAAAAAAATGCTTTCTAAACATCTCATTATCAGAGTAGCTTATAATATGAGTCTTTCAACACTGAACACTACGCCATTTCTAACTGAAAAAATGAAATTTTGGACAGAACGCATTTTGAAAGTTTGCTCTTTATATGTAGAATTAATGTGTGTGCATATAGTTGAATACATTATATTTTATAATTATTACAGTTACAAAATAGTTCATTAAACTGCAAAGATAACAACTGTATTTATAAGTTTTACATGTAGAATTAATATACATTGAATAAACTAATGTACATGCAGATCAATGTACATATATATATAATTGAATTAACTATTTTATAATTAAAAATAAAATATTTAGAAAAGCTATGAATCAAATAACAACAAACTAAATGTGTAAACATAAGAAACAAATATAATTATCATGATCTATAACAGACAACAACATCGTTTCGAGCTCGATCGGATCATCTTCAACATCTATGTTACATATAAATATAATTAAATAGAACAGATAAAATAAATTAATATACTTAAATTAAACGGGTCAACTAATAAAATAATCCAAAAAAAAGGCCATCTGTAAAATCGCATCCTATCATCGATGATGTTCCGCAACAATATAGCGTAAATGTTAGATATCAAAATAATAAAAATTTTATAGTTGTAATAACCATCAAACAATGTATTCAACTATGTACATTAATTTATGTAAAACTTGTATAGTTGTAGAAATCTACATGCGTGTAATATTCAGCTTGAAATAAGTAACATTCGTATCCGATTTGATTTATAGTGTTTCCTGAAAATACAAGCCGCCCCGCTTCTTCAAGTAAATCAACAGTCGCGCAATCGCGAGGTTGTGATTGAAAGACCTGGCGCTTCTCTCAAGGGTCGTATACATTAACGACCATATCGTCGCCGTTCTCTATTTATCTCAGAGCTTCCTCCGCTCCCATATTTCTCTATTCTTTTGCTCTCCCTTTCCAGCGACAGCACGAAGTTTGGGAGGAAGAAATTCGTTAAATCACTCGCACCGCGAGTGTGCATGAGGCGGGCGTTTAAGCACTCGGATAAGCGTGTCCTTGACGAGCCGGAGCCCCTCGTCGGGGATTCGCGGCGAACGCGGCACAAAAGGAGGGAAAAACGTAACGATGCTTATGCGAGAGTAGAGGTGTACTGCGTGTAGCGACGATGAATGCGTGTCGCACGGTACATGAGGGAGTAAACGACGCGCGGCGCATCGCGCAAACGAGTATCTACACACTGATACTACGCGTACGCACACGCACACGCACGCACAATACCGTATCTCACGTGTGCGTATCCGTCACACGCGTGCCTCGTCCCGCTCGCGATTACACGTTGCGTAACGCAACGCGTGATTCACACGCCTGGCGTGTAAATGTAGTATTCGAGGCGCGCGGCGCGCCGAGAATATCGCACATTCGAGAAAGCGATGGAGCGACTGAATTTACGTGGAAAGAAAGATTTCGCTAAAGTATCTGAAACGAATTAAAGACGCATCTACATCTAAAGAAATATAAATAAAGATGAGAACTGTACAAGTTTTATATGTGCAGTTAATGTACATAGTTGAATAAATTATTTTATTTAATTTGTAGTATTATTCCAACAGTTTAATTGCGTTTGTAAGTCCAGAAAACCAATATAAATATGGTATATGTATATGCATATACATATGTAGTATATAATAATTCACATTGAATTATTTAAGTATTAAAGATCTAGCTTCAACCGTTATAATATTTTAATATTTTTATTTATTGTGTATTTACATTACGGTGTATTTACATTATTTTAATTCTTATCCTACAAGGATACAATTTGATGCCTCATCCATACAAATTAGAACCCGCGTCCGTTTTTTTCACCTATTCAGAATAATTCAAAAAATCTCTAAAAGTTCACCAACATATTTTCAACTTTCTAGAATAAATATTGGAACTTATTTTGGAAAATAATAAAATGTAATATAATTTATAATTACCGAAAGACAAAAAGAGATGCTCGAACAGGAATCGGCCCACTAGTAATCACCGTGTAGGGTAAGAGTTAATAAAATCATTTATTATTGTAAATTAAATTATATTATATAGATACAATTACTATAAAACAGTTTATTCAATTTTATATATATATATATATATATATATATATATATACACATGTGTATGTATTAATTATAAAACTTGAATAGTTGTCATCACTTTATAGTTACTACCATTATGTCTTTTTCTCGGAATGTAAATATTTAATTAGATAAATATTTAATTAGATCTCAAAATAATATTGGTGGATCATCAAAATAATTACGTAGAACTTCAAGCTTGTTGAAGTTTTTGCAACTTATTGCTTAATTAGCTTACAGTGCAAAAAGTATTTGTAGGAAATTTTTTTATATAAAAGTAGTCTTATTTATAGAAAATAAACATTAATTAGTAATTTTATACAATGAATACATTCTATTCTAATATAAACAAACGAGTATTCTTAATTTTAGAAGCTATATTTCTCGACTATACTTTTTGAGCATCTATTCAAAACAATATAATTTTTAATTTTCACTTATTTTTTAGATGATATATTTTCTATTCGTATTTAATACATATTTTTTTGGTATATATCATTTTAAGAATCATACAGTCTATTTTATTCTTTACAAATAAATTGTTAATTACCCAACAAGAAATGATCATCAATTAAATGTCGAATCGATATCAAATTGGTGTTAAAATCATCGATATCAATTCAATGACTCATTTCTCGCTGGATAATATTTACTTTTTAAAAATAAAGTGTTTTTATGATCACTGTATATTATGATTTGAGCGTTTTATATTATTTTATAGTATTTTGATAGGCCAACAAAATTAAATTTCATTTTTATTCAGCTAAATTTTTAGATATCTTATGAAAATCATTCTTTCTGTTCATATTTTGGAGGTAAAGAACGAGATAAAAAAACAAAGATCTCGATAGAACAGAAAAATGATTTAAGCAAGATTTGCTTGCTGATTGTAGATGCTGAGATGTTAATAAAATTCGTGGCATTCGCCGAGTTAAAGAGCACGATTCCGCCTGTATTCCCCTGCTTTGTCTTTCACGCCTGATTTGTATTCAGTGAGAAAAGTGCGAGATTTCCTTGAAAGTAGGATCCGAAGTGAGCGCTTTATCGGATTCGTGCGGTAGATCGGATGAATGTAACTCTATCGGCCGATATTCTGTTACTCGGTGCCCTTGGCGATAACGCTCGTGCTTTCTTTCATCCCGCAATTGCGCGTCACTGCTTGTCCTTTTACCACGGCTGCACGGGTCTAGTTTCGTATCTTGAGAAGGAAAGGAGAGAGAGAGAGAGAGAGAGAGAGAGAGAAAGAAGGAAAAAAAAGAGAGGAAGCATAAGCCGCTGTGCTTATGTGCTCGGAAATGGTCGACTCGACTGTGCGACGACGAAATGAATGACTTTGAGGTAAAAACTACTTGCAGTGTGTGCGTGAATCTCGGCTGTCAGTAACGCAAGTAAGTGAGATGTAATAAATGCGTTTCAATTACCAATCCGAGCTTCGCATTAATGGATCTTGAAAGAAAATTGTCATAGCTTTTTTACTTGATTGTGCTTTTATTTTCTTAAGCTTCGGCGAGGAAGAAAGGAAATTGAAAATTCTCCGGAAAAGTTTTATATTTGTGATATAAATATGAATATCCATAAGATATACTTTCATTTCAATTAACGTAATTATTTTCGTACTTTCACGCAATTAAAACTTTTTGCGCGGCTTAAAATTAAAATCACTTAATAAGTTTTATTATTAAGCGCTTATCCATTCTCCTGCTATGAAGCTCCGAGCGTTCTTAATCCTTTGTACACTCCTGTTTACGAGAACCGCCGTTTAATGGATAAATGTAATACGATGCTTTGCATCTAGATATTCTACGGTGCATTAAAGCACACTGTCTCTTAATTTATTTCTGCGTGACGGAAAGTGTCTTTAATTCGATCCTTTCTTCCATCTCTCTCTCTAGAAAGGGAATCTCATCTCATTGCATTAATTTGATAAATTTGATAAATTTGATAAAAGAAATGAAAATTGATTAAGAAATAAACTTTCATCGTATTCTTTTTTAAGTCTTTTTATTTATCAGCATAAAAAATATTTAGGAAAATAGTTAACCTCTTTACAAAACCACTATAGAGAAAACCACTATAGTGACGCTGAAACAGTGTCATTTTGAAGTAAGAAATACAATGAGAAAAATAATAAATTATAACAAATCTTACACAGAAAGGGCAATTTTACGCTGAAGAATTTAAAAATTTAACTAAATATAGATCTGAAAATAATTTTGTTGAGCCATCGAAATAATTTTGTAGGAATTTCAAGTATGACAAGCAAAAAGTTTTGACATTGCAAGCAATCAATTTAAACGTTCCATATAATTTAACGTTCCCACATAATTAATTTTATTGTCGCAACAAGATTATTTTTAGATCAGTTTCTAATTAAATTTTTAGATCCTTGAGCAAAATTATTCTATCCGTGTACTCAAGGAAAAGAGTTGTAAGATTTTATTCAAAAATCTTACCTTCTAAAGATTAATAACGCAAGCTTTTGTAGAAGTGGGATTTGCGAAAACATGAACCCGTTTAAATGAAATACGGATCTGAGGGGAGTAGGTCCGATACAAGTGGTACCGGGAAGAGCCGCTGAAGTTCGCAAACTGCTGACAAGAATTTGTGGTAGAATTCGCTGTTAGTTAACGAGCTGTACAGTCTAGAACCGCGAAAAACTTGCTTGCACAGTAACTTCCTAAATTAGAATTCGTCCTTTTCCCGTAGTGGAACTGGAATTAATGTTGTAGACAAGATTGAAAGCGGAAGTAAAAGTAGAATTAGAATCTGTCCCTTGAACTGAAATTGGCTTATATGCTTTCGGTCTACGATTTATGGACTGAAATCGAGTCTACCTAGCTTGATTCGAAGGCAAGAACTGCATATAAAATATGCGAGCGTGCCGTTTCCTCTCAGAGTTGTAGAAGAGAAGATTCGTTGATTAATGAAGACTATTATCCAGTTACGTAACAGCATTTTGTAACCGATTGCAAGTTATTGTATATCTGAATATCACTGCGCAATAACAGTTCGTCTCACTAATTTTATGTTCCCTTTCCAAGAAAAAATAACAGAGTTCGCCTGCGTTATATTTTCCTATTATCTGCTGCACTTTACATTAGCATGTTTTTTCACTTGATCTTTTGCTTTTATTATTGCATTAGCCGATTAGCTGTTGAAACACGTCGAAAGAAGAATGATATATTTTCGGAATTATCCTTTCACACTAAAAGCAAGTAAATGTATGATTCGTAACGTGCAAAATATGTTTTGAAGAAATAAGATTAACAATGACCAAAATTCAAGATGTTATAAGGTGTCAAATAATTTATTAATGTGACAAATTTTATTAATAAAGAATATTTTTTCCACTTTTATTGTAAAATTTGTCATAAAAACTTCAAAGAACTTGTGTTAAATTTAATACATTTTTGAATTGATTTAATATGAAAAATGTAACACTAACATAATTTGTAATATTTACAAATTGTGAAATGTATTTGTCAATAAAATTAACATTCACGATATGAAAAATTAATTATGTATTTTACTCATTTATTTTAGAAATTTTACGTTTTAAAATATATTATTTTTATTTTATTTATTTTTATTTATTTTTATCACTTACTCATAAACTGTAGTATTTTGATACTAAGAAAATATGTAAAATATAGGGAAAGTTATTTTTTAAAAGTAATAAATTATCGTTACTTCAGAAAGTAATTTTTCGTTATTTTTTCGTTATTTTTTTTAAAATCAACGACCACCAATCACAGCGGATAGAAGCTTTCTAATCTCAAACGCTATGAGTGGCTTCTGTGCAAAGTAACGATAAAATTCGTTACCGTTATCAAAAAATCTAACTACCGTTACAATTACAAAAAAAGTAACTTGTAACTGCAGAACATCAAGTAGTTACTTCTATTCTCTGGTTAAATATCGATTTAAATATAAAATATTTAATAACATAAAAAGTATCATGTTAAATTGACATTCGGATATGTTAAAAATTCAACACAAAATTTTAACAAAAACGAGTGGACGATTTTAACGCAAGCACAAATGTTTTATTATATATTAATAAATTATTTGACCTTATACATTGTTAAATCTGTAGTGTCAAACTTATTGTTAGTCTAATTTAAGTCGCCAATTAAAGTCTGCTCCTATTCAATATATCGTTACTTTATATTAAAACAATGGATAAAGATATTATAGATTTAACATCTACATATAGTGTCTATACTAAAGATTTATAACATCTTAAATAGATTTAGCGCATTATTAGTCTTATTTCTACATATTCTATTGTACTGTCATTAAAATCGTCTATTTTGTTTAAAAATTTATTTTTTGATTCGTAAAAAAAAATACTCTATGACAGTATCCGTAAACACAAAATAGACACGGTAGAAGTTACTGACATAACACGAAGCTTACCGGGATATCGAGGGATAACCGAGCTATATTACTAGATATAAGACTATATTTTTCCACGAAAGCTGCGGGCGAGGAAAACCGCGATACAGAGACAACGGCAAACAATACCTTCCGGGCACGCCCTTCCGAAGCTATATGAGTTTGCGTAACGCATGATTCATGCGTATTTATATCCAACCTGGATTTATTGTTGATATATAGTCGGTGGCAAAAGCACGCTCGCCCGCGCAATGCATGAGGAAGTGTGAGTCAGTGAGCGGTGAAGCGTGAGATTTGCGTCGTTAATTTGATTGTCGTTACTTTATTTGCCTTTCGCTCTCTCCCAACGAGAGAACGCTGCAGCAACCGAGGTCTCTGCCTTGTGTCTCTCACCGCGTTTGTGGCTTCGAGATCTTGTCATTCGTGTTCTCCGACGCTCGCGCAAAATGGCTCGTTCGTTTAGGTCACTTATTACCTGACGACGTACGATATATCATTCGGCAAATATTTGACTATCTTTATTGCGATTGTGCACGAACTACATTAGTTACGTAAATATATTCGGATAATCTTGTAGCGCGTAATACGCCGAGCTTAGTCAATGTAACAACTTATTCGACATGCATTTACATTTACACTGTTATTATTTAAGAACTCAAAGCTCTGAGAAATGTAATTCGATATATTTTTTAGTTAGTTTTTCTTTTTTTACGTAACGATAAATGGCGTTATTTTACAATTACGAAACGAAATAGATAGCATTATTTTACAATTGCGAATGGATATTTTACAGGTGGAATGTGTAACAGATACATATTATAGCTCGTATACAAAATGTTCGGTAAATTGTGATTCGATCTGGAAGGAGATAATTTTTCACATAAAAATAAATCGAAAATACAGAATAAAAATTTTATTTTATAAAATTCTGAAAAATTTTTGAAAAAATTGATTTTGAATATTCGTTAACCACAATCAAAACAAAATTCACTAAATCTGAAGTTGATTTTCTTTCTTCTGATTAATTAAATTTCAATTCAATGTCAATCTCAATCTCTAGTCTGATCATAGTACGATTTAAGTACGCATGCACTTGACTAACCACAATCTGCTTGGTTTATCTAATCTAACTACCGCTATTTTCTAGGTCAGTCTTTGTGTTTGGATTTAGTACAGTTGAAAATAATGGAACAAATTTCAGTAATGTATACCTTTTTATTAATTGAGGAATTGTGTACGGAAAATCTATACAAAAAAAATTTTATTCTATTTTGATTTACTTTTTAAGATAAGGCATTATCTTCTTCCCAATTGTATCACGATTTCCACAACACTCTATATTTCTTTCAATTTTAATAAATTTTTTTCTCCATTCGATAAAAACCTCGTAGAAATAATTTTCCACGATTATTGATCAAAAACGAAATAACACGACGTAGTATGATAGAACGCGAGAATTTGTAGCATAATACAATGTGGGTGTTATATACAAGGACGCAACACAACGGTCGCCTGATGTAATTCCAGTCAGTTATTCAAGGAAGAAAAACACTAGTTAATATCGCGCATGTTGTCACGACGAAATACACGGAAGCCGATAGTGCGATTGTGTCGAAGCTTAATTTTATGTAGAATCCGATCGAAATTTCGATTTCAGTAAAAAATTAGGGTTTCAATTTGATTTCGGTTTCGGCCGAAATTAACAGAAAATGTCGGTGGGTAAACTGAAACTGTACAAGTTGCAACGCGTCGGTGAGCGTTTAAAAAAAGCAACTGTTCGATTTTAATTGTTAACTCATTGATTAAGCTTAAGACAATTTGCAAACTTTGTGATCCTAATAATAACTGTGATTTGATTTCTTTAAAAGTTGAGGATGCAATATTATATTATTATATTATTATAGTTACATATTTTAATAAAATCTTGTTTTTTAAGAGTTTTTTTAAAGAGTACATAAAGGACTCCGATAATTTCATATAATCCTATATAAAATTAAGTCCCGGTGAAATCAAATGATTTTCTCACATGTTATAACTTACGACCCACTAAACAAAACATGTATAAGTCTTAGCGTAAAAAAATGAACAGTTTTCGTATTCAGTTTATCTACAGTTGCTGACATCTCACCATTCGTTTTCGGTCGAAATTGAATGACAACCGAATATTCGTTTTCGGTTTCGGCCGGAGGTTAAAGTGGTGGTTTCGGTCGAACTCTAATTTTATATGATCTCTTAAAGAGTGTTCGGAATGAGTATTCGGAATGAGTTTTATATACGAATTTAATGCTGTGGAAACGGGATGTCATAAATGATCGGATTTTACACGGATAAATTTGCTCTAATATTTTTAAAAAATTTTAAATATATAATTAATGTTCTTCTTATTTAATTATTTCATTACTCGTATGAAGTCTCCTACCCGTCTTATAAATTCCTTTACACAATTTGAAAAGATCGATTTTATTTATTAGAAGTATCTAAAAATTCAGCTAGATGCAGATTTGAAGATAATAATTTTGTTGAACTATCAAAATAATTGCATAGCAATCTTAAGCAATGATAAGTAATGCTGTAAAACGATTTGACACTCTAATAATCAGCATTCTACATAATCATGTTATTTTAATGATCGAACAAAATTATTTTTAAATATGTATCTAGCTAAATTTTTAAATACTTCAGCAAAATCGTCCTTTTTGTATAAATTATTATCAACTTTTATTTAATTATAAATTATCAAAGAGAATAATAAAAATTGAGATATAATGTCGGGGAACGCAAAAGCATTCCATTGCACACGAATAATTACATTTAAAAATCATACGAATAATGTAGAGTTAAAAGCATCGTTCTCTTACATGTTGCATCTATTTCTAGCTAATTAGATCATATAATTGTTTACGTGTCAGTTCGTTCGTGTATAAACCTTATAATCGTGTGGGATAATACGTTACGTTATTATACAAGTCTCTATTTCATCCGGAAGTAAGTGATATACGACGACGTCAGTTAAAGTTTAAAGGTCTTTCGATTTGAATGCGCCCCGGTGCACAATAAAAAAGACAAACGCACGTCGGATCTTTCTTTTTTATGGCAATTCGATTGTATCCCGCGATATGCGATTTCTCGGAACGACGTTTCTGCAGCGAAGGACACGTGCCCTGAACATGACAGGCCGGGAGATCGCCGGGGCCCTATCACCTGTTGGCAGGCAGGTGCGGGCGGTATTAAGTAATAGGGCCGTTGGAATACGCACACCAGTGTGCAACCGGAAGGGCCGAATTCCCTCAAACGAGAAATGCGGTTCCTCCTGGAAGGGCCGTTTGAGGACGGAGCGAATGGCGGAGAATCCGAATACCGAGTACAAGTATGCGAACCCTTAATCTGAGAGTAGGCGCGTCTCGAAACTAACGTTAGTAAGTCCTGATCATTTTGACTGAAATATACACTGTTAAATCTATAGAGTCAAATTTAATCTAATGTTAGTCGTCACTGCTCCTACTAAATATATTATAATAAAATATATACTAAATATATTATTTTTTTACCAAAACGATAATTAAATTTGACATTATATCGTGACACTATATTGTCAAGTTGACACTATATAATGTCAAATATAACCATTATTTTAGTATAAAATAACGATAAGATTGAATAGGAGCAATGGCGACTCACGTTAAGTTAAATTTGTCCCTATTTAACATTTAAAATTTAACAGTGTATTTTTGCACATGTGTTATAACTAGATTATATATATGATTATAATTACTATAAGTAATAATTAATAAGAAAACGTTCTGATAATGCTTTACATTAATCAATTAAAAACAAAGGAATATAATAATTATTGGAAATTATTGTACTTAAATCTATAGTGTCAAATTTAACTTAATGTGAGTCGCTCCACTGCTCCTATTATAAGTATATCGTTATTTTTTACTAAAATGATAATTAAATTTGACACTATATAATGTTAAATTGACACTGTATAGTGTCAAACATGGTTTTAATAAAAAATAACGATATGATTAGTAGGAGCAGTGGCGACTCACATTAAGTTACTATAGATTTAACAGTGATTTGATATATATAATCTTTATTTTAATTTCATCTTTTTTTATTGGTTAAAATTATTGATTATTAACGTAAGTACGCGCGCTACGGTCTTTTAGACCGATCGTTACAACATATCAAATTTGATGTAGATCTAAGCGTGGTTACGTCATCTATTTTTGCGTACTATATGAAAAA
>Ga0157363_1006447_pt1 | contig 11026 bp, 11 predicted proteins | sample AttsexASBM1_FD_111477 | JGI IMG/M metagenome (GOLD analysis project Ga0157363, IMG submission 111477) | Fungus gardens microbial communities from leaf cutter ant in Ribeirão Preto, State of São Paulo, Brazil - Atta sexdens ASBM1 | ecosystem: Host-associated > Fungi > Mycelium > Unclassified ...
ATAAGAGTTTATCTTCGTCGATTATCAGACTAGCGAATTACAGTGTAACTACTAGTCTTATATACAAACGGAAAGTATAGGAGATGCTCGGGGTTTCAGTGGTAAAACCCCTATTGCTCCGAGTGGAGGTTTCAGTGTTGAGACACTGACAGGAGCAACTCTGTCATGGAAGACTAAGTTGAGTAGGAGTATCTCCGCCATGGAAGACGGAATATTTGGAGGGTTGCAGCACCACCCTGAGACATGTTGCGAGAAAGGTGGCCGCTGTGGAAGGCGGGCTTGTATGGTTTGGAGGTAGTATCACTGCGGGGATGTAGTTTTCTGGACAGGTGGACTTGCATATGACATCCATACAGAAACATCTACCTTATATACTAAACTATGATGGTCTATGCCACTACTTTCCTAGCCTACCCTAAAGACCATGTATTTGCCTTAAGACCAATATGTGTTCTATATGTTATTATGATGTTATCTTTCCAGAATCTTCTATATTGTTTCCTTGTATCACATGAGTGTGTGACTTCTGTGACCATGTCATGTGACTTGTGATAGTGTCACACTTTGTCTTCTTTGTCTTCTACTTTTTAATAAAAAAGAAAGAAAATAAACTAAAACTAAGTCTATTGTCTTCAATTCTAATACTAAGGACTTTGAGTTATAATATAAAGATCAAGAGTCAAAGATTCAGAACATTATCAGGTCATATAAAAATAATCTCCTAACTCTTTGTAGTACTCAGCAGAATATTAGAGTTGTGAGTAGTGAACTTAGTTTCAATTTTATTTTATTTTATTTTTATTTTTATTTTTATTTTTACTTTTTTTTATTTTGAATATAGACAAAGAGTATGAGATGATATCACATATGACAGAAGCATGATACTTATTACAGTCATAAATCACACAATTATATAATACAAAGAAGGTGTCAGAGTTGAAGACAATAAACTTGGTTTCTATTTTATTTTCTCTCATTTTTCTTTTATTTTCTCTTAATTTTTATTATTGGAAGAAAAAGACAAAGTGTGATATCATTACAGGTCACATGCTCACATGATGTAGAAAAGGGCATAGAAGGTTCTGGAACAAGATGAAGTCATACAGCATAGCAAAAACATGTTGGTCTTATGAGTAAAGCATAGTCTTTAGGATAGGTTAGAATTAACTTAGTACGGACCATCGCCAAAAAATATATAAGAAAGACTAGATTATAGTAGGAACTCTATCGAGTTCTCTTGTGTTACTTAATATAAGAGCGTATCTTTTACTCAACACAGAGTCTAAGTCATAACAGAAGGATATAGAAGGTTTTAGAATAGATAACATTATATAGTATAGTGTTATAACTCAAAGCCCTTTAGAGTTAGGTTAAGAGGTAACCTTGTATTGGGTGACACAAGAGAACTCAATGGAGAACTCTGTACAGAATAATCTACCTTTATATACTGAGTCCTTAGGGCTATGCTAGCTATTTCTAACCTACCCTAAACAACCATGTATTAGCCATGAGGTTCTCATGTGGTATGATATCATCCTTCTAGAATCTTCCTCATGTCACCTGACTCATGCCACCTCTTATCCTAGTCCTACATGCTAAAAATAGAACAGAAAGAAAGAAAATAGAGAAGAAAATAGAAAGAAAGATAGAGATGAAAAGAAGCTAAGTCCACTTCTTGCAATCCTGACATATAGCAATAATATGTTGGCCTTATGAAAAGTACATATACTTTAGGATAGATTAGTTATAGTATATATACAGACCATAGTCTATAATATATAAGATAAATTATCTTATACTTAGAACTTTATTAAGTTCTTTTGTATTACTTAATATAAAAGTTGTATTTTATCTTTAAACAAGGACTTGATTATTCTTGACTGAAAGCAACACCACTTTTAGTCAAAAAGAATTGCTAAGCCTTAGACATAAAAGATATACTAGCTAAACAGAGGAAGTTTAGTCATTTGTAGTACATTATAGGTATAATAACCTTGTATAGACATACTATATACTCTTTTCAAATATTAGCCCTATACTATAGATTTACTTGTAATCTGTCTATGTAAGAGAACAGTGATTGCTCTTAAAGCATTATCTAAAGTAAAATGGTCTTCTTAAACTAAAATTGTTTACATTTCCTTAAGGTAGTAGTCAATAGTTTAAATAGTCAATAGACAGTGTGAGATGGGATAAGAAGAAGGCTCATTAACACTTACAGAAATTGCTTCAAGCTTAGAATACAAGTCTAATCTAAGAGTAAAGCTAGTAATTGATTTTTCTTCTTATGACAATAACAACATCATAAGTCAACTTAATATTAATCAACTGTTAGAGCAAATGAGGATATAATAGAAGTAAATAGCAGTATTATAGATAATTATTACAGAAAGAGAAATAGGAGAAATAAGGATAGGAGAGTTCAACATAGGATTCCATATAGATATGGCCAAACTACCAATTTTTAGTAGAAAAGCAAGCAAAGTTACAGAGTTCATAATGATATGCAGATTATATTTGAGAATAAGGATGAAAGGAGTATTAGTGAAAAAACAGATCCAATAGATATTATTATATGTATAGAGAGTATTAGCTGATATGTAGAAGAAGAATTTGTTGAAGGATTTGGAATCAGAGAAAATAGAATTCAAGTTAACTGAAGAATTTTTAATGAAGTTGAAAAAGAAATTTGGTGGAGAAGATGAAGAGTTAGTTAAAGTAACTAAGCTCAAAAAGGTAGAATAGCGAGAAAAAACTATAGAGGAGTTTGTTCAAAAATTCAAAAGAGCAGCTAATGAGAGTGAATACAAAGTAAGAGTATTGGTAAAAGAGTTTAAAAGAAGAATGAATGGTGTGATAAAAAGAAAGTTGATGGAGACAGAAAGATCTCTAACTAGTATTGAACAGTGGTACAAATGTGTCACTAATCTGAATAGATATTGGAGGAAGAGTCAAAAAAAAATTAAGAGGAAAAAAAGAAAGCAGAAATCAAGAATAGAAATAGACAAGTATAAGAAATAATTAGGGAGATTTTAGAATATAACATGCACTAGTAATGTCTACTACAATGGAAAAAGTAGAGAAAATGAATATAGTAGTGGTCAGAAATCTTCTACAAGAGCAAGAAAAAAGAGAAAGAGGAATAAGAAAAGACTCTTATACAATAGATATAAATAGAGGAAGAAGTTGTTATAACTATAAGAAATTTGGCCATTTAGTGAGAAATTGTAGAAATTGGAATATAGTGGACTAAAGAAGGAGAATTGAGTATAAAGATAATATAAACAATATGAATAATTTAAAAGAGAAGAAAAGTTTGGTAATCCTTAACTAGACTCTTAAAAGATAATTTTGAAGGAGAAGAAAGTAAAAAAGAAAAAAAGAATAGAAAGTAAAGAAAAACTACTAGAAGTAAGAAAAACAAATGATAAAGAATTGTTAAGGAAGATAATGGTAAAGATCAGATTAGAGAGAATAAATATACAAAAAGAGGTAATAGTAGAAGTACTGTTAGATAGTAGAGTAATAGGTTTGGTAATAAGTTTAGAATTTACAAAAAAGATAAGATTTAAGTTAAAATAGATTGAAAGACCAATATATATAAGAAATATAAATAGAATGTTCAACAAAGAAAGACTAATAGAATATACAATAGAAGTTAATATTTATTACCAGAAGTATAGGAAGAGAATAGAGATTGATATAATAGATAAATAGAAATAGAAAGTAATTTTGAAAATGCCATGGCTAGTATATAACAATCTTGAGATTGACTGGAGAACAAAAGGAGTAAAGATAACAAGATATTCTTGTCAGGCATAGTTTATACCAGAGATAAAAGTCTACAAGAGTGGCTCGGAGATATACAAACTTGTAGAATAACCTTGGCTTCAGCTTATGTGCTGCACTATCTATTTGCCATGTAGTTGCAACTTCAGATGAAAAGAAGAAGTCTGAGGTGGGAGTGAGTACTAATTGATATATCACTGTTGAATACCAGAGATCATGTTCAATAAGAGTTATTTTTGTCAATTATCAGACTAGTAAATTACAGTGTAACTACTAGTCTTATATACAAGGAAAAACTATAAGAGATGCTTGGGATTTCAGTAGTATAGTCCCTATTATTCTAAGCAGAGGTTTCAGTAATAAAACATTGACAAGAGTAGAAGAACCTTGCCAAAAGAAACCAAGTTGGATAGGAGTATCTTCATTATGAAAGATGGAATACTCAGATTATTATATCACTGCTATGAGGATGTGTTGTGAGAAAGGTAGCTATCATGGAAGACAGGCTTATATAATAGACATTGAGAAAGCAATATCATTACAGGAATGTATTTTTCAGATGGGTAGACTTGGCATATGACAGTTCTAAAAAATATAGAAAACAGTGGAGATCTAAGTAAGGAAAATTAGGATGACAAAAACAGAAAGAAGAAGAAAAGAAGAAAGAGAAAAAAGTGAAACAAAAAGAGAAAACAAATTTGGGATAAAGAAGAAAAAACAACAAGATCAAAGAAGAAAGGAAAGAAGTTGGTTCTAGAATGATTCTATAAGTGAATCAAGGTCTTTGGAAAGAAAACAAGTGAAAGGATGCCAACAAAGAAGATGTGGAACCATATGATAAAGTTGAAAGAAAGGTTTACACCAAGAAAAGGGAAATTTTATCTCTTGTCCAAAGAGGAAAGAAAAAAAGTAAAGGAGTTCATTCAGAAACAGATAAAAAAGAATAGTACAAGATTTTAATGAGTAGACAGTAAAAAACAAATATCCATTATCACTTATTTCAGATATCATTGAGAATATTGGAACTAAGAAGGTATTCATGAAGTTGGATTTAAGGTAGAGATACAACAATATAAGAATAAAGGAGAAAGATAAATAAAAGGTGGTCTTTACAATACTAGAAGAGTTATTTGGGCCTATAGTTATGTTTTTTAGTTTGACAAATTCACCAGCCATATTCCAGACTATAGTGAATAAGCTGCTGAGAAACTTGATTAATACAGAGAAGATGAAAAGTTTTATTAACAATGTGATGGTAGAGACAGAAAGTGAAAAGAACCATGATGAATTAGTAAAAGAAATATTGAGGAGGATGAATGAAAACAATTTATATATAAAGCTAGAAAAGTGTAAGTAAAAGGTTAGGGAGATAGACTTTTTAGAGATGATAATAGGACTGAAAAGAATAAAGATGGAGAAAGAAAAGATGAAAGCAATGTTAGATTGGCTAGTATCTAAATTAGTTAAAGAGATATAGATACTATAAGAAGAATTTTGTAAAAATAGTAAGACCATTGCATGAGTTGATGAAGAAAGAATAGAAATAGAAATAGGAAATAAGACAGAAGAAGATTTTTGAGATATTAAAGAAGAGATTTACTATAGAACCAATCTTAGTGGCTCTGGATTTGAATAAGAAGATGAGAATGGAAATAAATACATCAGATTATGTAACAAAAGGAATGTTGTTTATGAAGTGTGAAGATGGGAGATAGAGACTAATGGCTTATCTTTCTAAATTGTTGAATGAAATAAAGTGTAATTATGAAATTCATAATAAGAAAATATTGGCAGTAATTGAGGAATTAGAGGCTTGGAGGTATCTATTAAAAAGTGCTAAATTCAAGTTTGAGGTCTGAATAGACTATAAGAACTTAAAGTATTTTATAAAGATATAGAAGTTGAATCAGAGACAGACTAGATAGACCTTATATTTATCTAGATTCAATTTCACTTTGAAGCATATACTGGGAGCTAGAATGGAAAAAGCAAATAAACTTAGTAAGAGACCAGACTGGAAATTAGATATAGAAAAAGATAATGAAAACCAAAAATTAATTAAAGAAGAATTAATTTGTAACTTAACAGGAGTAGTAATAAAAAGACTTAAGGTAGATATATTAGAAAAAGTATTAAAGAGAGACAAATGGCAAGTAAAAAGAGATTTAGTATTAAAGAAGAAATGATATATATATTAAAGGATGAGAAGTTGAGAGTAGAGATAATCTGATTGCATTATGATATACTGGTGGTAGGACATGGTGTAAGGTAAAAGATGATAGAAATTACTAGTAGTTTAAAGTAACAAAAGATATAAGAAAATATGTAGACAGTTATGATATGTATCAGAGAATGAAGAAACATACAAAGGCACTAGCAAGAAAGCTAATGGTAAATGAGGTACCAGAGAGATTATAGACATATCTAATAGTAGACTTTATTACAAAGTTGCTGTTAGTAGCTGGAAAGGATGTAGTCTATGATATATTGTCAAAAATGGTTCATCTTGTAGCAACAACAAAAGAAAAATGAGTAGAAGAATTAGTATAATTGTTTAGAGATAATGTGTAAAAGTTACATGGATTACTGGAAAGTGTAATTTTAAACAGAGGATCTCAGTTCACAGTGGAGTTAACTAAAGAGCTAAATAGAATGTTGGAAATCAAAACAAAGTTATTAACATCTTTTATTTACAAACAGATGGACAGACTAAATGAATAAACTAGAAGTTGGAACAATATCTCTGGTTCTTTGTAGATCATAGATAGAAGGACTAGCCTAAACAGCTAGTAATAGTAGAGTTTGCAGTAAACAATAAAATACATTTAGCAACTAAAGTGTCTCTATTTATGATAAACTATGATAGAGAATTGAGAATTGAGGCAGATATTAAGAGAAAGAGAAAAGTAGAAAAGGCAATAAAGTTTGCAAAAAAGATACAAAAGATACAAAAGAAAGCTAGATGTTATGACTTAAGCCCAAAGGTTAGAACAGAAGACTACTCCTATATTGAGTCACACAAGAGAACTCAATAAAGAGCTCTTTACAAAATAGTCTACCTTATATACTCCTACAGATGGTCCATGCTAGCTACTGTGCACCCTACCCTAAATAACCATGTGTGAAGCATGAGGCCAACATGTGGTGTCCATGTTGTATGACATCACTTTGCTCCAGAACCTTCTACTCCCTTCTCTTAAGTCCCGTAATCAATGTTGTGACCACACCATCAGATGTGACGGATGTGACAGTGTGACCTATCACTTTTAACCCTAACCCCAGAGTTCTAAAAATAGAAACAATGAAAAATAAATTAAAAAGAAAAATAAAAATGAGAAAGAAAATAAAAAGAAACTAAGTCTACTTTCTGTGATCTTGTCATATACAAGTCCACCTGTCCGGAAACAACATCCCCGCAGTGAAACCACCTCTGAACCATACAAGCCCGCCTTCCACAGCAGCCACCTTTCTCACAACATGTCTCATGGCGGTGCTGTAACCCTCCAGATATTCCGTCTTCCATGGCGGAGATAATCCTATTCAACTCAGTCTTCTATGACAGAGTTACTCCTGTCAGTGTCTCAACACTGAAACCTCCGCTTGAGGTAATAGGGGTTTTACCACTGAAATCCCGAGCATCTCCTATAATATCAGTTTGTATATAAGACTAGTAGTTATACTATAATTCGTTAGTCTGATAATTGACAGAGATAAACTCTCATTGAACTGAATCTCCGGTGTTCAATGGTGACACACAAATCAGTACTCACTCCCACTCGGACTTTCCCTCCTTCATCTAAAGTTGCGACCACACGGCAGACAGATGGCACAGCACATAAGCTGAAGCCAAGGTCATTCCACAAGTCCATTCTGCAGACTTCCACCCCAGTGTGAACCGCACCTGACAGATCTTGATACTAGAGTAGTATTGAAGAAATTTTAGGAAAAAAATTAAAAATAAGCAGATAAAGATTAAGGAATGAAAAAAGGGCAATAAAGTAATATTGAGTATGAAAGATTTGATATTTGAAAAAAGACTAGTAAGAAAACTAGTGGACTGATATATTAGTCCATATATCATTGATAAAGTAGTCTTTACTATTATAGTCAAATTACAACTGCTTACTTCAATAAGAATTTACCAAATTATAAATATTAGTCAAATAATATAATATAAACAACAAGTAAAAGAGTAAAAAGTAGAAGAAGCAAAACTAGTAAAAGTAGAAAGTGGAAAAAATATTAAATAAAGAAAGGAAGACTTGGAAAATACAAAGAAAATAGTAATAGAATTTGAAAAAAAGCTGAGTATAGAAGTGAGAAAGCAAAAAAAGTTAGATATAGTAGAGAGAAAAAACTTTAGAAAAAAAGAGTTATTAGGAAAGTATACAATAAAGATATTGTATAAATAAGATGATGGGAAATTTGAAGACAAGTATTTGAAAATGAATATTTGAAAAAGTTAGAAAAAGTTAGTGAAAATGAAAGTCAGTTTCTTTAGAGAAAAAATCTTAAAAGAAAGATAATGTCAGAGTTATGAGCAGTAAACTTGGTTTTCATTTTATTTCATTTTAATTTTATTTTGAATATAGACAAAGAATGTAAAGTGATATTATATATGATAGAAGCATAATATCTGTTACTATCATAAATTATACAATTATATGATACAAAGAAGAATGTAAAAGATTTTAAAATAGATAACATTATACTATATAACAATAATATATTAGTCTCATAGAAAGTATATATACTTTAAAATAAGTTGGTTATAATATGTATACAGACTATAGTCTATAGTATAAGGTAGATTATCCTATACTTAGAACTTTATTTATTTATTTTTAAATCAACTATTTATTACATGGAATATGAGGGCAAACCATAGTAGCTATTTCATAGCTATATACATTAAGACAGAAACTATATGAAAAGAAGAAATAAGAAAAAGAAAAAAAGATAATAAAGGAAAAGAAGAAGAAAATAGGAACAACTTAAGAAAACATTGTCTGATTAAGTAATACTGTCTCTGAAAGAAAACACACTACTGTTAAATTCAAGAAAAAGCATCAAATATGTAATAAAATCACTCCTTGGGTTCTAATAGTTGTTGAATCTTTTATAGTCATAAAGGATATGATGTCTTGTTTCTATAGGATACTTGCCACACAAACACTTGGACTCTTTTCTAGAAAAAAATCTAAGTTGATATTTCTCTATAAAGGCATAATTTATTATCACTCTAGTAGCTCTAATATAAAATGAGTTTGAATAACCAAAGAACTTGAGCCACTGTCTGCCTTTAGCTATTGATAGCTCAATGGTTTTGAGATCACTGTCTACAAGATTGTAGAAATATCACCCTTTAAGATCAGATGTTTGGAAAAGCATTTTCCAATAATCTAAGATGTTGTCATATTTGTTTTTCTTGCTAAAATCCCAAGACAATTTGCAAGGGAAGATTGAAGTGAAGTTAAATTGCTTTGTTTCTTTATTAACAGTAGCATAGAAACCCCAATTGCAACAACTAGAAAAATCCCAAAATTTGATGAAATTGTTGCTGCATTCAAAAAACTTTCTAAGTTTACAAGAAATAGCAGCAAAATTAGCTTGATATAGGCAAGGCAAAGAATCAAAGATTCTTTGGCAGCATGGATAGAGTTCATGATTATAACAATGTGATTGATGTTGAATTGCTAGGTGTGAATATGTGCTATTAAAGTGGCGATACTGTTCTTGATGCTAACATCCAAAACGATAATAGTTATATTTGGGTTTGATGACAATTGAAGAGAGACACTTGTTAGACTGTACAAATGACTCTTGACATTGTTTTTGCTCTTCCTATCTAAAGAATAAGAAGAAAATCTGTTCAGGATCTATATGTTTGTTTTCTAGTAAAAATTTGTGATCAAAAGAAGAAAAAGAAGGAATGATTTCATTAAATCTATTGTCTATATCTACTATTGAACCTTTGATTTTCAGACATTGTTTGGGCATAAGCTTTTTCAATAAAAGACAATGAGTATTAGCTTTGATAGAAGGTCTTATCTTCAATAACAACTTGATGATGTGATTTGACAGTAAAGAATGTGTTCTGAGTTGAAATCTACCATTTAGCTTCTAAATATGAAGATGAATGGGAATGAATCTAGCAATGGCTTCAATACCAAAGGTTATAGTTGTGCAAAAAGCTTCTAAAATCTATAACATGGCTCTTCTTTACATACTTCTGAAAATCTTGAAAGAGTAAGAAAGTGATACTTTGTTGAAGTACTATAATTGAAAGCCATAAAGGGCAATTAGTAAAATGCAGCACTAATATAGCAGTCTCTTTTGAGTTAGAATGAGGCCTTGTAAAGAATTTCCAAGCATTTTTATACACTTGATAGTCAATAATACTTTGTTAGCATAAAAATTAACATATTGTTGAAATGTTAATTTTATATTGAAAAAAAAGCCTAGATATCTCTAAGAATTCTTGGATTAAAGGATGGAGATCTCTTAGAGTTGAAAGATTGAGTGGCTGAAAGTTTAACATGCCATATGATCTAGAGAAATGAAATACTTCAGTCTTCTCATATTCTATGACTAAGCTAAATTTCTTTAGAATGGAAGTCATAATTTTGTAGCTATAAAAAAGGTTTGAGTTTGAATATGCAATAGATTTGTTTTGAGTAATAAAAAGACTATTATCTATGAATGAAAGAATAGAAACTGGAATATTGAGATTTTTAGCCATTTTTCAAAGATATAGAAAAGTAGAGGTAGATAAAGAGTGGAAAGGACTGGTGATAATGCTAATTCTTGTCCTACTCCAATGTCAATGTGAAAAGAAGAAGAGGAAAAATTATTCCAGTAATAACTGGTTTTTCTACCTACTAGATAATCTTGAAAGAAGAATGATATTTTAGAATTAAAACCAGCTTTGAGAAGAATTAAAGGAAGGAGTTGATGATTAAGCAAAGAAAAAAATTGCATGATGTTGAATGCTAGCATGCTAGTGATTTGATTTCTGACCCATCCTGAACAAACAAAATAGGTGAGGGCAATGTCTGTGTTAATAGTGAATCTTTGCTTTAAGCCATCTAATTAATACTGATGAATGAACTTATTAGAAATTGCCTGGAATTGTAGTCTCTCTCTAATGACTTTCTTAAATAGTTTGCCAATTGTATTGAGTAAAACAATAGATCAAAAAGCCTTGAGATTGTCGTATGACTCTTTGTTAGGCTTA
>Ga0157363_1006448_pt1 | contig 11025 bp, 6 predicted proteins | sample AttsexASBM1_FD_111477 | JGI IMG/M metagenome (GOLD analysis project Ga0157363, IMG submission 111477) | Fungus gardens microbial communities from leaf cutter ant in Ribeirão Preto, State of São Paulo, Brazil - Atta sexdens ASBM1 | ecosystem: Host-associated > Fungi > Mycelium > Unclassified ...
CACACACACACACACACACACACACACACACACACACACACACACACACACACACACACACACACACACACACACACACACACACACACACATATATATATAACGAAAGTATCTTTTGTTTCTTTTTAGTTGTTTCACAATGATAGTTTTCAGTAGTCCGATTTTAATTAAAAATCTTCGGAAGATTTCCGTTATCTGATAATAATTCACTACAAAATAAATCAAATAAAAATTAGCAGAGTGACAGCAATTATTTTAAGAAATTCAATTCTTGTTTGGTTTTTTTACACTAAAGAATTAGTCTCGTAAAATGAAATATTTTAACGGCATTGTTCATGATTCACCGGATTCAGCGGCAAGTCTTCTGAACACTTCTAAGCTAAAATGCATCATAATCGGATTACCGCAAAGAGAGATATCATTACAAAACCACGATCTCGAAAAAGAAATAGAGTATATTTTACACTATCAGAAATTTTGTTATGAATTCAAGTAACATGTAAAGGAAGCTTGTGATTATGAACTTTTTTATGAAAAGTCTTTCATAAAAAAGTAATGAATGGGTTAACTGGAAACTAAGTTACAGTAGTAGTTATATAATGACTGTATGTATTAAATTTTTTTGTAATGCAAATTCAAATAAAATTTTATGAAAGTACATTAAATTCACAAAATTTTACAAAAAGTAAATTTTATAAAAAGTTAAATTTTATGTACATGTTACACAAATATACATTTCAGTAACAATTGAGTAACAATTAAATTTAATGTAATGTTATGAAATTAAATTCAACCTGTGTAAATAAAAAATATATTAAACTTTATAATATTTTTAACAGTGTAGTTATATACATATACATATATCGTATATTTATATTTGTATTTTAAAAGAATATATTTTTCTATTTTTTATTTGTTATATATATATGTTATATTTATATGTTATATATATAGTTCAAAACTTTGCTGTTATTTATTTATTCAGTTTTTCATAAAAAAATTGTTAAAGTAAATACAATTTTCAAGCATTATGACCTTCCAATTCCCTTAAGCTGTTTGCCACTTAGAAAGAATTTATCTCTTCCTTTTAATTCACTGTATCAGTAACAAAGCTATAAAGTACATCCGCATTTTCTTTATCTCTCTTTTCATTTTTCTTTTTGGTAACCTGGTTGTTCCCATACTGTGGCAACTTCGAAGGAAGTGTTTCCATGAAACTTTAGCCGAACAAAGCTGCGCAGATAGACTGCTATCGTGATTCTCGTGTTTAGCAGATTGTCCAAACTGCATGTGAAGTCGAATACGAAGTACTGTGTATTTAAAAGGCAAAAGGTAAATATGTAAGTCACATGAATAGAATATCTTTGTTCACGCACATAGTATTCCGAAAGTTAAATGTCAGAAAAATTTCAGGAGAGCTTAAAATACAGAATCTTCAATCTTGATCTAGACTCTAAATTCTTGAATTTAAAAGATTCATATCTGCAAGAATACTGCATAACTTGATAAGTTTCTAAAATTTTAATAATTTATGATGTCATTTTAACTACAAATTGCGAATGTTTTAAAATAAATAGACAAATTTAATTTTTAATTTATGAAATTGGAGTCTAAAAATTTCAAAACTATTTTAAGTTTAGAAATATATATAAGTTCCTATATATAAACATGTCCTACACGTATCCTATATACATATCTACAATCTACAAGATTTAGAGAACTCAAGAATTCTGGAAACGAATCTAAAGTCTTTAAACTTTCAGTTTTAAGTTTTAAGAACTAAGTTAACAAAGATTTTAATATTTTAGTACTCAAAGATTGTACAGATGTCTGTCCAGTCAATCCATTCTAACTTATAATTTCAAGACGAACGTTTCATATAAATTAGTTTTGATAGATTGGATAACTTCACCTCATTATAAATAGGATTGTCAGTCTTCTTACGTAATACTGTCCTTCTCTTGCGATTTCCAACTTTAACGATGACCAGCGGATTCGCATTTTGTGGCAAATATCTTGCTTCGATTATAGTAATGCAAACTTGATAGATGGAGAACTTTGGTCTGAATTTCTTAAAAGGCATCGCGGGCTACAAAATCGATTACTGATATTGGCCACATGCCAGATGCGATTTGCATTTGTTTAACTTGTTGTTTGTTTGTTTTTGGACACTTCAAGTGCGACGGCTTTGAATTTATGCACGGCACTATACAAGACGGACAAAATACGAGAATATTTGGAATATGTTTAATAAAACTTTCTCGTCAATAAAATTTTCTTTATTCCCTTTTAATTCACAGTAAAAGTTTTAGTGTTGTTAAAAAAAAATAATATATCTTTTTTCAAAATATTATATGAAGTATCTGCTTCGTATTTAACACTTCTTTATTGTATCAAGTAACCAAGCTATATAAAGTACATTCAGCATTTTCTTTGTCTCTCTTTTTATTTTTCTTATATATACTTCTGTACACTTTTGTAAAGTTTAAGTTAAAGAAGTTATTTTATAATACTTCTGTCACTTAATGTAAAGTATTTACATACTTTTTTACAGGTATAGAAAATTATTGTATATTTTACATATCTACTAAAAATATAATTGTTTTTTATCTTTAAAATAATTTTTGATTCTTTTATATTGTATGATTTATAATTACTCGTTTGCAATTAAATACACAGAATTGTATTTTGCTTATACATTCATTTGTAAACAAAAGAATTTATCGGCAGATTTAGACTTTTATTCATATATCATCAAATGGTATAATTTGTGCAAGAGTTAACTACAGAAGATACACTTTTGACTATAATCGATATAAAATCTAGCTTTCGTTCTTACCTTCTGTTGGGTTCTTACAACTCGACTAAAAGTTACATCGTCTGTCGCTTTTCTCAAAAGTAAACAGTATGGAAAAAGAACGACGATTTATAATTATATAATATTTATATTATATTAATACTATAATATTTATATTAATACTGTAAATAAATACTATAAATATTATAAATGACTAATTTTTAATCTTATTAAAAATTTTTATTTTTCAAAAATTAATGCTTTTTAATATTTATTATTATTAAATATTTAAATTTAAAATTTGGAAAAAAAAATATGAATGTGCAATATAATAATTTTGCTGGAATATCTGCAATATCATAATTCCTCTTTTAATCTGAAACTTGCGCCGTGGAATAGATATTCCTACAGCGCCTGATGTCATCGGATTGCAGTTCTTAAATTTTAGAAAAGTCGTTGATTAACTTATATTTATTTCTTATAATCTTTTTTTCAATTGCTAAAATTTGTTTTATTTTTATTTTCAATCTCCGTACGACAAATTAAAATATATTATTATTTCCACTGCCTTCACTTAAAAAAAAATAAAGCAAACCGCAGTTAGTTTTATAAAACATGAATTTTTTATAATAGAGATTTGGTTTTATTTTATTAAAGAACTTCTTCGAATTAGGATTAATTTTATCTCCTAATGATTTTTCTATAAACAGAAACTGCGTATATTGAGAGATAATAGATTTTACCCCGACTTCATGTCGTTTTAGTCGAAGGCCACCCTGTCAGGCACAAGTGCGTACTTCACACATCAATTTTGTGTCAGTCGTGTAAATACAGGCCTTACCTGACAAAGTACTTATCCACTGTTCTGACAGCAATCGAAATACAGTCGTAATCTAAAATATTGACGCATAATTAAACTAGACATACCGCAATATGTGCCTATATAAAACCATTCTTTCATAAAAAGAACTAAGTACATTATTAGAAAACCATCATTATAAAACTAATATATTTTAATAATTCTTCTTAAAAAATTCTATTCCTTTTTCTCTTAAAATATTATTTCTTTTCAATCAATTTAACATAAATAAATTTCATTAAAATATTAAATATTAGAAGAAAGTCACCGAAGAGACATCCTTATTTTTTGGAAACTAATTATTTGCATTTCTCTTATCTTATTAATACTGATAAAAACATGATCTATTTAGAATTTAGATGATTAAAGAAGTGATAAAAATAATTCATATTGGTGACTTGTTTCTGTACAAAATCAGTTATAAACAAATTCTGCAAATGTGGAAATTCGTACAATTTTTTTCAGAGACAAAAAATTTTTTATTCTTATACATAATTTAGTTAGTTAGGAAATAATTAATCTACAAAACTAATTAAGAAATGTGATGAAGTTTTAAAAAACAATTTCTTTGTCTATTTGTCTCCTTAATTCCTGTCTGCGGCTGAACTTAACGGGAAATACACACACACAAGTGATTTACAACTTGCAACAGCACGTGTCGAAGTATATGAGACGTACCCATAATAGTTTTCGAATATACACCCTCTATTACACGCCCTTACTAGTTCATTCGAATCGCCGTTCCTCCCTTACGAATTGTCAACTGCGAAACGTATTGACGATGTCATCGATATCGTTTCTCTTTATTATTATGGAAATCTAATATGTAAAAAGCCCTCGATAAAATACGAACGATAAAGGCCGAAGATGCGGACAGTTATTAATGAGAATGAATACTCGCCTATCGAGTCGATGCATGAAATTTTCCCATGCGAGCGTATCGTCGCGAAATTAATTGTCCGGCGCTTGCAAATGAATCGCCAAAGTTAACTATATATAATTAAGTATTATAAAGTATTATAAAGACAACTATAATTAAGTATTATAAAGATGATAATCAAAAATATAATTAATCTTCTGAATTTATTTAATATAACAGAAAGTTGAAGACAATCGACTTACGCAAATGATTAAACTAAAAGCGAAAACTTATAGAACGTTTATAGAATGCCAATTATTTATGTGTGTCTATAACATAAATAGTTTACTCTCTTAGAAAAAAAATTTTATTTATTAATTATATTCATAATAATTGTAACAATATAAAAGTAATTTATTCAAATTTCGGAAACAGCTTAATTATCAAAATAATATTTAATTGACTAATAAGTTTTTTTTTTATGATTCCTATAAAAGATCGAACTATCATGCTTCATCTCGTTTCCAATTTTTGTAATTCTGAAACAAAAAATTAATAGTAAAAAGTAGTCTCCTAGGGTGAATTATTTGAGATTCTGCTCGGCGAATTCATTATCACGTTACAACGTCATTATCAACTTAAATCTACCAACTTGCTTCTAATGAAGGTCCAAATTACAATGGCGCAATGCGCGCCGTAAATTTTTGTCCCCCAAAAACGCGAAAAACGGACGAAATTACCGAGTAATCGTCACAATGACGCGACGAGGGAGAAAAAAAGGGAAAAAAGCATAATAAAACGAGAAAAAAGCTAACTCTCAGGGGTCGAGACAAGCGTGTTAGCCGCAGGGTTGTAAGTTAACCCCCGCTAACTGGTCGCGGAACACGAGCGACTCGACGGGGGTGCCTCGCCGTCGGGGGTGTTCGTTATGCGAGCCCTTTGAGAGGGTCACGTGCCCGTGCAGTGGACCCCTCAAGCCGATATCGTATTTGTACAACACGCACGGCCATTATTGTAATACGCCTGTTTGTGTGTTTTGCGCAGTCTTTGTGCGCCACCCCCTACATGATCCATCCGTCTCTCCTCTTCTCCTCCTCCTCCTCTTTCTCCTTCTCGCATCTCCCTTATAGTTCTTTTCTTCTCTCTCTTTCTCCTTTTTTTTCTCGATCTCCTTTTCTCGCTTTTTCTTTTCTTCCTTTCCTATTTTCTTTATGTTTATATAGCAAACAATTTGTAGACATGGAACAAAAGTGTGATGTTTTATATCTTAAACATATTTTTCACAAATTAATATTAATTTTTTAGTAGACCATTCAGACTGCAAAGAAGTAAAAGCATTAATGTTTCTGCATATTATTTTTTTGTTTAAAAATTTCTTGATTCTACTTCTTTATTATATAAGTATTTAAATTTTGTAAATTCATGTTCATATATTTTTCTTCGTTTTTTTCTTTTTTCTTCATCTTTTTTTTGCGTTCTCTCTCTCTTGTTCTCTCTTTCTCTCTCTCTCTCTCTCTCTCTCTCTCTCATTCTTTCTTTACTGCTCTTCTTTCTGACTCCTTGCAATTCTCGTCGTCGAGTTTTCGCACACTTGTCGCGCTGATTATTATTGCGAGCAGCGGGTTATTATTGTTCCGTGAAACAATGAGCACTCGCAATCTGCAAAAGGGTGAACTCGGCCTCCCTCGCTTCGGCGGATCACGTGGGAAACATCGTGGCTTTTTTGTTGGGCGTAACGCAGCTTTTCTCTCAAACATCGTGGGATGCTAGAAGGCGGCTGTCGCGCGTCAATTCTGCTTTTAATCCTTCCAATTCTTTTACTCGATGACTTCATCAATGCGCCACTTTTGTATTATAATGTTAATCCAGGAAACATCAACTAAAAATGACATTATATTATAATTTTATATTCAATAATATAAATGTAATATAATACAGTACATATTACATAACAGTTTTATTGTTATTGAAAGAATGTACAATTACAACATCGATAAACAATTATGATACGAATTTGGACACCGATGAAAATAAATCGAATTAAATAAGAAAAATTCTGTATTCAGTCAAAATGAATTTTCGTGTTATTTACATATTTCCATATACTTTGTATGTAAATTGATGTACATATTTAATTCTGCAAACCGCACGCCAAATCTTTTTCGGTCTTAAAATGCAATCATAAGCTGATCTAGAGTAGTAATGTCATTTATTAAATTGCTTGTCAATTTAATAATTTTTTATGCTAATAAGCATCTAAGAATATTAATAATGATGTTAATTTTAATCTGCAAACAATTTATTGCGAAAATCATTGCTTCAACCAAGATGAATCAGATCAGTATTATTACTCTGCTTATTACATTTCAAGATCGAAAAAGATTTCTGTACGCAGTTTGCAGAATCAGATATGTATATAAATTTGCACAGATTTATTCAAACATTAAGATCCTTTAATTGAAAATATTATTTCTCTTATTTAATTAGATAACATTGTTATATTACTTTTAGTTGATTTTTACTGGGAGACAAAGAAAGTATAGATTTGATATCTAAACTGCAGCACTGTTTTAATAAACATTCGACACATTTAATAAACTCTTGATAAAACTGAAAACATATAAGGTACAATCTCTCAAATTTATCCCTCAATATTGGTTAGTTCATTGTATTCATATAACAAAACGTAGTCTTATTTCATACAGAAAAAGTTGTGCATTCATAAGCTGAAAAAATAACACTCGCGAGAGTGAATGCGATCTCTATGAAATTCCTATTCTAATATCGATTTCATTCATCATCCACGTTCAAATATCGGCGAATGTACCATCGGATTTAATTGAGCCGTTGCACGATCGCAATGGCATGTCAATCGGTCAGTCCGCGAGCCATCATCGCGGTTCTTCTTCGGGACTTTGCTCTTCATGGGTGGCTGGAAGCAGCCCGAGAAGTGGGCCGCATCGTATAAATAGCGGAACATTATCCTATCTCCTGCGCGGTGGGTACCCGTGGCACACTCTCTTCTTTTGGTTGCTAACCCTCTCGGCCTCGCGTTCTCTCTCTTCGACTTCGGCGAGGGCACGTTGTGTCGTGCACGGCCGCTCGAACGTAGATGATGGGATGACGGACCGCGGGCGTGTCCGAGTAGCCGATACCGGGCGCGTGATCGGGAGACCTCCCGGGGGCCGACCACCCTCGAGGGGCCACGAGGGTCGACTTGTTAGCCAGACACAACGGGCTCTCGAACTAACGGAGTGCTCTCCGTGGCCGACGACAGCTACAAGCCGACAATGTTTCTCCTGCGCCTCCGTATATATTGATGCGCGCGATGAGTACATCGTATTTGCATTGAAAAGTGCATTGTAGTTCTTTCTCTCGTCGTTTGAACTAAGATAAATATCCTAATAACTGAATTAATCAGAAGATATCATCGGTTTTTATATTATTATTGATTGATAATTAGTAGCATTACAACAGGAATCGATATCCACATGAAATTTTGTTTTGTCGATAATTAAAAAATAATAATATATTTATAAATCAAAGAAAAGATAGTTAAGATAGTTAAGTACTTTATATATAATTATAAGTATAAAATATTTATGTATAAGATAATGTATAAAACTTTGTTGATATACTATATCATATACTGATTATACAATAATAATTAAACTAAAACTTGAAATTTAATTTTTAATAATCTCATAATCATAACAAATATGTATTTAGATAAATACATTACAATATTTTAAAGAATTCGAAAATGTATAAAACACTAGTATTCACAGATATATTTAAAAATGTAATAAGCCAATCAGAAAATTGTATTAGCATCTTAAAACATTACTAACAGTTGAAATAAGAATAGACTATCAATCTCTCTGGTTGATTTATGATAATGTTAAGATTGTACTTAAGAAGATCCTAAATATAAGATCCGATTATGAATACTAGCCTATGTTTTATTCGAAATAGTAAAAAGATTAGTAAAAATATGATTGTGCCTGTGATATTTGAAATAAACAATTTTTTCCAATAACTTGCAATCAAAATTATATGTTTTTATTATTTATTTTGATACGAGATAATCTAATTTCTTCGTTTTAATTTACCTTTGTCTTGTTGTTATAAACAAATATCTTAATAATTACAAATATAATTGATTGTTCACTGACACATTTTGCATTATTATTGGAACATTTACCTTATTTCTTTTCTTTTTTTAACAATAAATTCTGCGATGATCGACTTTTCTCCAAACAAGACATAGATATTCGAAATTACATTTTATTTTCTTTAGAAATTTAATATATCTTGATGTACCTTCTTTGGAAGAGTTTAAGCATAAATCATCTCTTTTATTATCCCTATTATCATTTTTATTGCTTTATACTATTTGCTGCTATTATTACCGTTACATAGTTTCGCATAATCTTTATTTTTATCCCGATGTCTCCGTTGTGATCGTGACTACAGTCATTATTATAATGATGTATACGGTGACCTATTGGGTTATATTTGACATTTCAGTCAATAGCAGCCAGATGTAAGATGCAATATTTGTGCGCATGTCATATTAAACGTAATAAAGATGCATAAAAAAAATCTTGTTTAGCTTTCTCAGAGTATAATTTTTGAACCTCGTTTCTTATCTTATCCACATAAGCTTGTACTCATCTGTCTGAGTTGTCTGTCATTTCGTGAACTTGATGACCCCGTTTATCTGTAAACACTGACTGTGACTATTCAAGGTCGAGATCTAACGAAATCTCGAACGACTTTTTGGAGGAGATTTAAAGTACAATAATACGCGCGATTACAATATAGTTCAGGTAGGAAATGATTAGATCATCTAAACAATAATCTTAATTGTCTGCTATGATGGTTATTTTTTATTGATTCTTTAAAAGCGATCTGATCAGTTAATAGTAACCAAATTTTTTTTAATTTATAACATAAACACGATCTATAAATCCTATAAAAATTGAAATAATGCAAATAATGAAATGACGATATAGAATGTATATCAGTTAATACAATATTTATGAAGATAAGACCTCAATTATTTAATTATGTTACACAATATATTTTATCATTATTTACTTACGATAGTAAAAATTCTAGTACGATGGTCGGATAAAATATATAATATACAAGACTTGTTGAGTAGGCTATTAAATACAAGTACAAAGAAAAAACAATAATTTTATTTAAAAATTTAACTAGATATCGATTTGAAAATAAACTTTATTAAATCATCAAAATAATTATATAAGATTATTTTATTCACATTTGATCAAATATATAATTTTATCGATTAATTATAATTATTCTGTTATACATTCTATATTCAGGGAATACATCTTAAATTTCGCAATAGTTGAGGGAAGGAGTAGCTTCTGTTCTTGTGACGAATCCGCTTCATATATGTGTCTTGCGTTATGCCGGCGTGATTGAATAAATTTTTCAGATAATTCCTGGGACTCCTATGTTTCTACGAAAAAATGTGATTATTGGCCCGAGATCCGAACCGAAAGCGAAACCATGTACGTCCGGGCTTCCTTAATGAAGGTACATTCTTCCTTCGTCCGCCGATCAAGATATCCCCTATATAAATCGAATGCTTTTCACCGAGGCTCAATCAAGCCATACGGTAGCCTGAAAAATGCCACGGGTTTAGGTTTCGATTAGGATCATAAAGAATTAGCAGGTCGAGTCCGCGCGAACAGCATGATCGATTGTATTGAAACATAACGAGAAAAGAAAGATCGAAATGATAAACTAAATTTTATTCTCGAACTATATAATATTCGAAACTGTTCTAAATTCATACAATAATCAAAATAATTAATGTAATAAAAAAAAAACACTTTTATACATTTTTATGCAAAAGAAAGGTAAGCGTTTTCAGTTTATAATAATAATAAAAATTAAAAAACATTAATATAATCATAAAAATAAGAAAAAAGAAAGTTTTATTTTAAATCTAAATTTCGTATATATTCTATATATTCTTTTATAATACAATAATAATACAAACAAACATTATATTAATAAGAAATAGCCTTTTTTGTTTTCCCTCTTATTAATGATTTCAGAGAGTGAGAGAGAGAGAGAGAGAGAAAGAGAGAGAGAGAGAAAGAGAGAGAGAGAATCGTTATATATGTATTGGATCAGTGTAAAAGTTTGTGCCCGATTTATTATTCAAAGTTCAAACAGCTGCAATTTTGTTAAAAATAAACGAAACTTAAATTTTAAAAAAGGGTTTGAAGCTTAAAATCTCTCTCTACTTTCGAATGGTTACTATATTTTTTGAGTTTATGTGAGTTTTATAATATTTACATATAAAAAACTACGAATTAAAAAAATGAAAAATTTTCTTTTTATTTTGTAGGTCTGTAGCGTGCCCAAAAAAAATTTGAGAAAATTTTCGATTCTCTAACGTAAAAGCTTAAAGCTTTCCTTACAAAATCATTTTCAAAAATGTTCCTACAATTTTTTGTTACTGTA
>Ga0157363_1006449_pt1 | contig 11025 bp, 9 predicted proteins | sample AttsexASBM1_FD_111477 | JGI IMG/M metagenome (GOLD analysis project Ga0157363, IMG submission 111477) | Fungus gardens microbial communities from leaf cutter ant in Ribeirão Preto, State of São Paulo, Brazil - Atta sexdens ASBM1 | ecosystem: Host-associated > Fungi > Mycelium > Unclassified ...
ATTAGGCTACCAGATGTAATTCACTAAAGTTTCGATAATTTTACATTTTTGCATTAAAAAATACTTTGAATCAGTATATATTTTTAGTTAGATTACAAGAAAATTTAATTTTCAAGTTATACAGGCATTTATAAATTATATTATTTGTAGAGATTATAACTTCTCATGCATATATTAATAACATAAAATTATCTCTTGTATCATAATACAAAATACTACAATAACTTTAACTAGTCCCATTGAGATGCAACAACTGCATCTATCATTTTGGCTTGATGTATGTTATTACATCATTTATATATAATCATAACAAAATGCAGAAAAGTTATAAAATTTGATTTTCAAGAATATAAAATACCTGTTGTTAAGTCTTTTACATCTTACTTCATAACATGTAATAGAAAAATGAAAAAGTACAATAATATTTAATTTAATTCATTTGTTTTCATTTTTTCATTTAATTCAATTCGATTTCATAAATATTGAAATGATTGAATACAAGGAAATGACATAACAAAAAAAATGTTTCTGACGATGTCGAACTGAATTTCAAATTTTGAGAAATATATGTTACTACAAGTATATTTCTCGTCAATACTTATATTTGATGCCATACGTTATGTTTTTTGCCGCACATATTTTCATTTTTCTTTTAATTCTTAAAATTTCCATTTTAATTTATTCAAAAGAAAATATTTATGCTTTTGTTTTTGACGATTTCTATTACAAATTTAGGTTTTGCGTATTAACTTGTGTCGTCGCTTTGAATATTTATAGCAGAATGCACCCCTCATCTCAGTATCAGCAAACAATGATGGTTGCTTCGCCATTATTAGGAGAAAATAATTTTATATTCTCCGCATTCCAATGTAATAACGCTCCTTGACAAACGACACTCCACACGTAAGGAATGAAAAATTCTTCCGGTTGTTCTTCTTCTACATATTTGAATTTCAATTCTGGGAATTTCTACAAACAACAGTATATATATATATAAAATTAAAATTCTAATAAGTAAACAGATCGTAATGATTTGTAACAATTCCTACGTACTCTTAAACGATCTCTTGGCCATTCTAAAGTACCTTGCCGTATAGTGGATAATACTTGACTAACACCTAATTGTGATTGATCTTTTTGTTCCAATTTATAAGAGAAAAAATTAATTACCTAAAAATTATGTTAAAAAAATTTTCGATTAGGACACATATATATATGTATATCGATTCGGAATATAATATATGAAATATGAAAATGTTATTAATAATTTAAAAATGGAAACTTACAGAATCAATATTTTGTACAATATCTTGAAAGGCGGAATGTGTCCTAAATGATTGAAAGACATCTTTTTTATATAATAGAGTGTAAATTAAATTCGGATTATGCGCTAACCTATGGGTTAAACAACTATTTATAATTTCTAGCACCATCCGTAAGACTTCCTCAAGTATAGTCAAGTCTTGAATCTGAAAAGAATATATTTTATCTAATATATTTTATCTAATAAATATTACACAAAGAACAATTTACTCTTATACGTTACTTTGAATAAGATTTCTCTCCCTTTTTTGAGAGAGAGAGAAAAAAAGAATTTTAAATCTCAGTTATAAAAGATACAGTAACGTTGGTGCAATCAGACCTTATATATGTGTGTGTATATATATATATATATATATATCTTACCAAATCTTCGTTTGTAACAGTGGAAACAGTGGAAGAATTGATTTTTCCAGATTTGGTATGAATATTAATTGTCGTATCAATAGTCGCATCAAGAACAACACTATTATTGGAAGGAAGAGTTGTCGATTGTGTTAATTCTAGAATTCTTGCTTCTAATCGTGCATGCTTTTTTGCAAGAGTTTCAAACAGACTTAATAATCTCTGACTAACGTAAGGATGTAAAGATGTGAATTGGGCAGACATGTTTGCTAAGGCTGCCAGACAATTTGTGTGAAGATATTTGTCCTAATAATAATAAAAAATATTATAATTTGTAAATGTGCTATATCAATATACACAAAAATTTCATTACTTACTCTCATTTTAAACATATTATATTGTATCGTGCGAATCACTACAAGAATTAAAAGACCACCTAACGATATTTCGCTTATGGATCTCTCAGTATACCACGTTACACCTTTAAGCATCTTGAAAAAAATAATTATTACAATCATTATGTTATCAATAATCATTACAGAAATATATTTATAAAATAATGATGCTTACAATTTCATGTATTCGTTTGTTAAACGTTTCATCTTCGCTTAAAATTAGCAAGATAATAAGAGACATATAAATATGATGAGATGTATTATTTGGTGCATGATATAATATTTGTAATATTGGAGTTACCTGTAAATATTTCAACGTGAAATTATTAATTATTAGATGTAAAAAAGAATTATTAAACATGTAAAGAAAAAAAAAATGAACGTTGACAATACTTGCCAGTAATTGTATGTCAGGCCTTCTCATTATATCTTGTTTTACACTCGAGTTTCTATGTAACAACATGTAAAGAAGAAGCGTGACTTCATCTGTATTTGGTATTTTACAAATGGTATTATATAATTTATTTAAATTAAATTTAAAGGTATCAACTGCTTTCCCTTGCGATATAGTGTGATCTTCTGTAATAAAAAATATATTTTTATTCGCAATATGCAATATTAACATTCTATGTCAGGATACTTATGATTAAATTAGATCAGTTCAATATTCACCTTGCATATCTATAAAAGAGAAAAGCGCGTTCCTATATGGATTTTGTGTAGCAGTACAGTGATTCGTCAGAACCAATAAAAGTAATAGGGATTGACTAGCGAGCGGAGTTTCCGTATCGCGTTTTTTCTCTTCATCTTCAGCAGTGCCATTATGTGTAACCTGTATATTTTTCGAACTACTACCTATGCCCATTCTTATTACATTCCACAACCCAGCTGAAACGATGCTTTGTACATTAATGCTTTGTAAAATGGACCGATTGTGTTTTGTGATATTGTCATATTTACCAGCAATACTGAATACAATACTACCCCCCGACTGTTGCGTCAGTAATCCCGGGGGAGCGTGTTCCTGTTGAATAAAATTGTGCAACAGTGTACACACCATAGCAGGTGCATGTTGATTCAGATGCGCGTGCATCGCTATCCTATATACTGTGCTGTATTCGGCTGCAGTTTGAGAAAATAATTGCACCGAGAGCAACACAAGTAAACAATTAATCGCCTCCAAGTGAACAACATATGTAAATTCACTATAAAAAATATAAATACATTTATAACGCACAATATGCCTTTTTAGACTTAAATGCTGTTTGAGTATGAGTACAAAGCAGATTTTTTTGCTTTCTGACAACCAGAATCGATTGGTTCTGATCAAGTTTTCTTTAACACATGTCTACTTGTCAAAAACCGAAAATTTGCTTCGTTTTGCTCATAATTTTATAATATATTGACTTCACTTACCATAAAGGTACATCCGTAATAAGTTCAATCAATGCTTCAATAAAATATGCTAATCTATAAGAAGGAAGTGCATCATTTGCTGTTTGTGGTGCTTCAATATGATTTAGCATTTGTTCTTCACCAACGATCTCAATGAGGTATTTCAAAATACATCTTACAGCAAACAATGCATTATATGTTTGCCATGCCGATATTATACTGTAAATAAACCATGCAATTTTAGACATAAAACAAAAATGTTTTAAATTCGTTTAACATCGCAATTCATTATGCTGTATTAATGAAGCCGATGCATGCTTACTTTTGATTCTGTACAGGTGCTAATAACTCATTGATGCGTATCAAAGCTATTTGTATCAGAGTACCAAAATTGCCAGTAATCAAATTATTAATAAGTAATTGTTGACACGATGAATCCAAACGAGAATCCAATTCTATCTGATCATTCCTCGTAATAGGTGGTCGTATATTATAAGATAGAAATGTACTCCAAAATGGATCATTCGTTGGTATGCTTTGTCTTCCACAGAATCTTCCCAGGTGTACATTCTTGGAGAGATCTTCATAGCGACTCGGTGTTGCACCCATTGCCCCTAATCTTCTAAAAATGAAAAAATGAAATCTTCTAAAAACACGAAATTTTTAGAATCCAATAAGAGAATCTAGGTCTATTCTTTTTAGCTGAAATTTTGCACAGTTTCTTCTATTTTATTCTCCGATACAAAAAGAAAAAGAAGAAGGAAGAATATTGTGCAAGATCAGCTAAAAAAACAACTCTACTATTACTCATATTTTATATTTATATATATATATATATACAATTCATTTCTTATTTATGCTCATATATAAACTGGCGATAACACTATATTAAATAACGATCAGTTGATTTTCTGCCGACTTAAAAATACTGTTTACACCATCGACGGCGATGTAAATACGAAAATTGCTTTTTTTTTGTGAGAGTAGCACAATTGAAAGTAGGTACACTGACAGTTCAGGTCGATGATGATTCAGTACGAACAAATCAATACATCAATCATGAATATTTTAATATTCATTGACGTGTGCACAATCATGCTTCGATGTAGCTTTTATTACGACAACGAGACGATGTCTCGCGTAAATGTGTGAACGTCACGAATCAGGCGAGCTAATAACCTCTCAAAGTCGTTTAATGCATCGAGAATGGATCGGCCAATTCATTACTTCGATAATATAAGCGGTGTTTCGTAACCGCAACCTCTTGTCACTGTGAACGACACGTCCCACGCGTCAAAACAAAACGCACTTACAAAATTACTGGTCAGATGACTCGTACATAATGAATAGGTAGAGAAAAGTTTCACATTCACACTGGCAGAGTGTTGCTAGCAGTGTCGCTTTTTCTAGCGCATGCGATATTTCGCTAATTCAGCTGTGAATCCAGCGATGGAGAAGTTTTGAAGGGTGCCAGATTAGAGAGATTAAAAAATACGAATAAATTAAAAAAAAAATATATATATATAATAAAAAAAGGAACAATAAAAAAAGAAGTTTAGACAATATAGATATTTGAATATTTTATTAATTTTCAAATAATTTTTAGAAACATGTAAGACTTTTTGTATTTAGTTATTCTGTTGCTTGCACATTTTGCACTCAGTATCTTCATTTTCTTTCAACATCCGAATATAATTTATTTTCTTTTAAGAGCGAATTTTTTGGAGATTTCGAATAATACAAACAAATTTAGAAGGTACAGGATGCTTAGAGTACCCCTTTTATGATGATTTCATACGTTACTTATGTGACACGACGCACATTCATGATAAAAAGAGAAATCGCTAGCAACATCAGTCAGATGAATCAAACATCAACCGTCGATAAAGTCGGTCTCCTGTCGGTCAATCGTCGTTTCTGAACCTGCCATATTGACTAGGAAAACTGCGCGAACTTCTCTCTCTCAACTAACCGGTTAATTTTAAATTCGCAACTGTTTTCGACTTGCAAAGGTCGCGATGGATTACTCGTGCTGTGAATCGGCGACAAATATCTAATATTTCAAGGCTTTCAAACGCTAGATTCGGAGAGATTTTTAAAAGACCACAATTCTAGATGTATCTGGCGGAGAGTTTTGTCAAATGCGTAGTGCGGCCATTCGGCCGCCATGACAGTTCCATTGGCGCTTTAGAAATGTAGTGAGTGCGGTCGCTCCGCGATTAATCGTGGATTTTACTCTTTAAAAGTGTATGATGATCGCGAATTTTTATCGGGAATGTTGATTAATGTGACATTCGTTGATTTCGATCACCAGAATATGTTGGTTATCGCGGATATTCGCAGTAGACGCTGTTTCGCCGATTGTAATCGGAATTCTGTTCCGAACGTGATTCTGCTTGTAGTTCGGTGAGTATGTGTGTACAAATTTCGATACTGTGAGTATGCGAAAATAATTTTTACGTTATTTTGAGGAAATCAAAACGCAATTAACGCACTTTTTTTGTTAGTCGCGTCTTCAGTAGCATCTTGAGTATGAATTGAATCATGATTATATCCCTGACGAAAATAAAAATCGGAACGTAAATCGAATGGAAGAGTAACAGAAGCGTGAACGAAACTTCTAGAAGATGAAAATTGAAATATAAAAGAAGCATTTACGCATTTTAATGTTTCAATTTTCGCTTCCTACAAGTTTTTTATGCTTCTGTTACTCTCCTATTACATTCGACTTACTATATGCTCTGATTTTTATTTTCATCAAGGAGTTCTCCAAGAAATGTTTATATCCTATGGACTTCTCCGAGGAGACGTTTACGTTCTTTTTTAACTCGTATATTATTTTATAAATATATCATAGTCATTTCAATATATCATAGTCACACAATTTTAAACTTTTGATCTACAAGAAAATTACATGCATAAAAGTAGAAAAAGAAAGAAACAGAATAATTATATGGTCAAGAGATTTATAAAATAATGTGTATGAATTAATTGAATTAATTGATGATAGTCGGTAGTAATAATCATGATTACTTTTTTCTTTGATTACGCGCGCGCGCGTATAATAAATAAAATGTTTTTTTCAGGTATTCATTATTTTCAGGACAGACAGATGTGGAATATTTTTTGGGCGGAGGGAGAATTGATAGAACGCAACTAGTAAGTAAAATTATTTATTTCTTATTGAATTATCCGTAGGAAAGATTGTATGTAGCACACATATCCAAAATTATTTATTTTAAATACTCAATTAAATACTAATAAATATTTATTGAATAGAAAATATTTTATGTACAAGAATATTTATTGAAATAAAATATTTTATCGCAATAATGACAAAGTTAAACAAAGTAATTAATCAAGAGTCTGTGCTCTGGCATTAAGAACAATATAATGCTACTACATTCAGGAGAAATATGAAAATAAAGGTTAAAGATTGTCTTTCTTATTGAAATTTAAAAAAATTGATAAAAGTAACAAGTTATTAATTTAGTTATAAGAGATTTAGAGATTAACATGAGAAAAAGAGAATACATAAATGTCGGCGCCGATTGAAGACGCTAAGGTGCCGAAATTCATCAATTTTGTAATAGGTGGCATGTCGGGGTAAAAAGATTCATATTATATAATTGCAATAAAATTGTTACTTTTTCACTCGACAGGCAAATATCTAAAAAATATTTTAGCATAAAATTCATGATAACTTTATTTCATTCGACAGAATAATAGCTCAAATCGTGACACATCCTATGGATGTTATTAAGATACGTATGCAAGTGTCGCAGGATTCTTTACGTATCGCAGCATTCCGTACGCTTTGCACGAACGGAATTTGCGGTTTTTACGCGGGACTGAGTGCGGCTCTTCTTCGTCAATTAACCTATACCACCAGCAGGCTTGGAATTTATACCACATTGCTAGATATCGGGGAGTAATGTCAGTTATTGCATTCAATCATTGCATTTAAAAATTAATTCTAATTCGCGGAGTTAAATATTGTGCATATTTGACATTGAGTACTAAATTAGACATTAGACAAATCTATGTTATAAAAATGTCTCATTATAAATTCCTTCTCTTCAGACAACATTTCGGTTATTTAAATTATGTTACGATGGTAAGTTTTGGGATGATAGCTGGTGTGATGGGTTCTTTTATCGGCACTCCCACAGATCTGGTATTAATTCGCATGGTGGCAGATGTGAATTTGAATACACCAGGTACTTATTTCTAGTAAAAATTTTGAAATTTCGACCTAAATTTATTTGCCAGAATGATTTAAAATATAAAAAGAAAGATGTACTCTTTGTAAATATATTATGTACACGGGAATTAATATATTTATATCAGAAAAGCGAAGAAAATATAGAAACGCCATTAGTGGTATCTTTAACATATGGAAAACCGAAGGATTTTTCGGATTATGGAGAGGAGCGATACCCACGATGGGTAGAGCAGCGATTGTAAATGGAGCACAATTAGGTACATACACGAGAGCGAAGAAGTTACTACAAGACACAGGTGATTAAATTTGCAACATTAAACATGTCACAAGAGGGGTACTTTACATAAACATAATTGTATTTGATATAAGAGAAAATATATAAGAATATAAATATGATAATTAATAAGGATATAACAGAAAAATTGTAATCAATGATCGATTTTAAACGATTTTATTTAATCCATAATTTTAATGGATTTTTGAAACATATTAGGTTATATTCAAAATGATATACCACTGCAAATTACTGCTGCCATGATGTCTAGTGTAATTACGTGTTCTGTTTCGATTCCAATCGACGCAGCTAAAACTAGGTAAAGCAGCAAGATATCAAAAGCAAAGTTGAGATCTTAAGATACATATCCTTGTAGGATTCAAAACTGGAGGCAATCTACGAAACCACCTAATGTTCTGGCTATAATCGTTAATATTGCTAAAAAGGAAGGTGTCATGTTGTTGTGGCGCGGTTTTCTTCCGTATTATTCCAGAGCAGCGCCTAATACGGTAATTACCATGGTATGCGTTGATCAACTTCATCAAATGTATTCGAAATTTTGCTTGATGTAATAAAATTTATCTATATCAGTGTTAATTGGATTTTCTTTAATTGCACACTATATGATATAATTGAAATAAAGTAAAGATTAAGATGTTGCAATCATAATTAAATCAGTAAGAATGTTATTTAAAAAAGTATAAAAAAATTTTTTCTGAAATTTTATTATGTGTGATATCAAAACACGCAATTTTTTCGGATAATTTTTTTATTATTTATTGGCATATATTCTATATATTGGCATATATTCTATATAAACGCATCAGTTGCTCATTGATAACGAGAGTTAGTACCGTGTGCGGACCGATCCTGCAATAAGTTGGCCAAAAACCTTTCCAAAGAAATCTTAGTCCCTCATTTTTCACTATTGATATCATAACTGAGATCATACCTGGAGGTTTTCCAATGATTTTTAGGTTTTGTATTCTATGAAACAATAAAAATTTATTTGTATTATAATATTATTGAATTTGTTCAAGGACTAGTTTTTTCAAGAAATTTTAAATATTAAAATTATTGATAACCTGGTCTTGGCAATGTCAAAAGGCATGGAATTAAAAGCAGTGATAAATCCCGATATCATTGATGCACAAAAGTGCAAGCCTATGCCTTCTTTAATATTGACTGTAAAAAACATTCAAAAGATATAGATAGAAAAATATTACTAAATTTGATAAACGAAGTATTATAGATTTTAATTATATTTTTATATTTTCGAAAATTAACAAATATTTGTATTTGATTTATATTTAAGAAATTATATTTAAGAAACGCGAATTATTGAAATAATTTTAAATAAATAATATAGAAAACTATTGTTAGCTTTACATCGTGACGAAATCATATGCTTCACTTGGCTGTAAGTAGCCAATTGCGATACGTTAACGACAATAGCCCTTCCTATCGTGGCTACAGTTCCTCTCCAAAGAGTGAATACTCCTTCTTCTCGAGCAATTCTAATAAAAGCGTCAAACACATGCTTGTAATTTCTTCGCTGCTCTAAAGAGAGAACATTAGCTAAATTAGTTAATGTTTATTTCAATAAATGTTTCTTTTGACACTGATGAAAGTCACTAATTAGGTTGTACAAAAATTTATCATTACCCACTGGTAATCTGCCATCTATTGTCATTCTTACGAGAGCTACTTCGGCTGGTGTTCCAACGAAAGCCCCCGCGGCACCAGCGGACCCAGCCATTAATGCCAGAATCGCGAAATTGGGATAACCGACGTATTTTTGTCTAAAAGTTTTGCAGTTTTTTTTAATTCTGATGACTTTAATTACTTCAATTTAATTATTTGATTATTTAAGGGATGAAACTGAGTCGTTGAAATCGATGAAAATATTTAAGAGACATCGTGATTTCATTCCGATTTTATTCAAACTTTCTTCTAATAAATAAAATTTATTGTCTGGAAATATTCTTGATCCCTCTTTTGAAATTTTTTTAAATTTATTATAGCCACTGCTATCAGATTACCTCCAAAAATCTTGCATTTGATTATAAGTCCCGAGTCGCACGGTCGTGTAAGTTGCTTGTCTGACAAGACCAGCTGTTAAACCACTGTAAAATTTCAAAATGCCCTCTTTGTATGTGGTGCTAATTACATTCAAGATCGATGCTTTCCCTTTGAGCACTTGCATCCTATTTTTGATCACGTCCATCGGATGAACCACGCAAGTACCTGCCATTCTAAGATACAAACGTATATTTGAAACACTATTTTAATTCAACGCTTCGTAAAAAAATTACCCAGAAAGACCACCCAGCAAAAAATTAATTGTTGGCGGTATAGGTTGCCTCTTCGGTTCTTCTTTTTTCAACATTTTTAATATCTTAAGTTAACAAAATAAATTCTTACAAACAAGTTAAATAAATAAATAGCTTCTATTTCTCACTATGGTATAAAATACTTTTAAAGCCTTTCAAATCGAAACATATATGTCATTGTCAAATTTTATCAACTTATTGCACGTTAAAATAAAACGCGACCGGCAACGCTTCACAACGATAAAATATTGATTTTTATAAATGATTTATAAAAAGTGATGGGAAATAAAGTGTCAACTTTTCTTTGCTACTTGTTAATTATTATTTGCATTTATTTAGGATTTTAATGAACAAATGAAAGAAATAAAACGATATTTGATCTGACGCAGTTCCACAATTTATGGTTAACTTTTAATCGAGGTTAAATTTTTCATTATCTCTTTCCAATTTTAGAATTGGAGAGAATTGGAGAAACAAGTTAAACTTCGGTTAAGAAGTAATCATGAGTTGTGCAACTGGGCCTTGTTTTCTGTTCTTACACTAGACTGCACTCTCTTTAGGCATGTTCTGATTCTCACCTGGATGGCTCCTTAGATGTCACGTCATCCTTATTTAACGTTCAGTAAACAACACGGATGATATGACATTCGGGGAGCACCTAGGTAGGAATCCGAACATGCCCTTTCTTGCTTTCGATAAATATCAAATATATACCTATCTTACTTTAAGTTTCAAAAC
>Ga0157363_1006450_pt1 | contig 11025 bp, 4 predicted proteins | sample AttsexASBM1_FD_111477 | JGI IMG/M metagenome (GOLD analysis project Ga0157363, IMG submission 111477) | Fungus gardens microbial communities from leaf cutter ant in Ribeirão Preto, State of São Paulo, Brazil - Atta sexdens ASBM1 | ecosystem: Host-associated > Fungi > Mycelium > Unclassified ...
GTGTGTGTGTGTGTGTGTGTGTGTGTGTGTGTGTGTGTGTGTGTGTGTGTAATATATGTATATATTATATATATATTTTGTATTATTTTATTCTCACAATAATAAATTAATTTTGTAACAAAGATGAAACGAAGAAATGAGATGATTAAAATACAGAAGCATTAATAAAAAGATATTAAATAATCGATAAAAAATCAAAGTATTTTTTTTCTTCACTTATTTATATTTTCTTATGAAAAAATAAAGCAATCTTGTTTAATCAAAATAAATTTATATTCTCTCTTTCTCATACTTTTCGCTCTGGCACAGATTTCTAATTCATTTTGGTTTAATTAAAGTCATGAAAAAATAAAGACGCTTTTGTAACGAATTTGTTTCATTTCCGTTTGTTCATTTTTTCATGTATCTGCGCGTACGGATATTCATGATATTCCCATAAAATGTCACAGAATCTGCCAACGCTGTGCCTTTGTATTCTAATGGAATTATGGTCATTTCTTTGTGTTATCGATATAATAAAATCACACATATCAGATTTACGGATTTTCTGTAATAATATCTTTGTACATTTTAAAATTTAGAAAAAACACATTTTAATTTAGAGAAAGATAATTACTACTCGTGTTTGTAATTAATGTAAATACGGATTAATAAGTCGGTTACTCTCTTATTTCATTATTTACCTACGTAAAAAATAATTGTAAGATATAAAAATATACTACTAATAAAAATATAATTATTCAAATAAGCGAAATTTTTGGACAATAAGGGATATCTTGTATATTGCAAGCCAACAAAATCAAAGCTCGTATAGTTAATTATCATTAAAGGTATATAAGTCCATAACAAGAATGCCAGCATCAATTTATAGATGCTTATTTAGGTCAACTTAATGCCACCTTTCCGACTAATAAGTTCGGTCAGTAATATATTAATAACGTGTTATGCTTTTGCGTGTGCAGGCAAATTGTAGCGTTACCGCATGTTGTTATTACATAAAAGCTCTAAGTTACTGTGTGAACTTCTAGTTTAGTTAATTAAAAATGAAGCCTTTCTTTCGAGTGCACGGCCGCGTTTATCTCGCGGTACACGCATGCGATCTAGTTAGTAGTAATTCTGATCCAGTCAGGATAAAAGATATGAAGCAATATCACGCGGAGTCTTGCCTTTACAACTCATGTCGCCGATAAAAATACTGCTCTTTTTTAATTCCACGCAGAAAAGAAATATATTTTTTGAGTTCAGAGAATTTCAGCTCACATAATTTTCGTGTGTAAAAAAAATTGAAGTCCCCATAAGAATTTAAGGATGTTTTGGCTGTATAATATTAGCTGAAAGTCAGCCAAAAAATTATCAGTTAAAATTAATAAAAAGATGACACAAATTTTTGTTATAAATACATCTTTAAGCCAATTAAAACCCAAAAACGAAATAATAAATAATTTGGTTTATAATGATTTTACCATGAAATATTCATATTTTGATGCAGTTGTTGTTAAATGAATTTAAATAAACTTTTGCACAATTAAATATTTATTAGACATTTCATTAGCATATATAAAAAATTTAATTTTTGATTTTAATTCGTAAAACTACGACTATCAAATTTGTAGATAAGCACGATAAAATGCAATTGTAATTATTAACACAAGAATCAAACCAAACAGAAAAATTAAATAATTTTTAAAATATCACAATAAAAGAATTGTACTCAAATTTTACAGAGATACTTAAGTGTAATAATAGAACAATTTATGAAATTTTTATATTTTTAATAATGTTTAGAGATGTAACATATATTACATTTTTAAAAAAGAATGTGAATAGATTATTTTACATTACAGGTCATTATATAAATAAATTGATATTTCAAAAAGTATTGAGAAAATGAATATGATAATTTTTTTATATCGAACCGTTTTCATAATACAATTACCTAAAAATTATAGAGTAGTTTTAATTGCGTTTATAAATCCGAAAAAACAATTTGGCGCGCAGTTCGGAAAGACTACAATATGATATATAGTATATAGTGTATATTAGTAATTCAAGATTGAATTATTTAAAGCAATGAAGATCCAGCTTCAACTGTAATATTTAAAATTTTTAGTATTGATTATGTTTCTCACATATGCGATCTAAAATAAAGATTCTTAATATTGTCTAAAAATTAAATGTTACCAAGAATAATTCATCAAATTCAATAAAATTTATTTCTGAATTTTTTGATCATATATTGTGAAAATAAGCCTTAATGATATAAAAAATGCCTTCACACACTTGTATAGTAATTATTATACAATATGTATTCCATATACAATTCGAAAAATTAGAATAGAAAACTTATCATATTTGTTTCCAATATTACATTTCTTGTAGGATAAAATTATATATAATAAAATTTCTATTAATATTTCTACTAATAACATTGATTTGAAATTTGAAAACAAGAACTTATTTATACTACTGATCCTACTTCGTGAAAAATTGCAAAAAAAGATATGTTATAAATTTTACAGCGGGAACAAATTTTCTGTGTTATAATACTATTGAAATTTTTATTCAGGAAATATTGATATTATAAGTACATATATTGTTTAAAAAAGAGATTTTAAAACACGCACACTCGATTCATAACGCTTTAATACAAAACAACATACAATATACATCTACACATACAAATCATGTACCTTAAATAAGAGAAAAATAAAGATAATCGATCTTTTTATATAAAGGGTAATACATTTTTAAAATTTATTAAATCTTAATACAAATTTCTTTGAATAATACTAAGTAAACATTTATTTATAGTAACAAATAAGTATTTATTTAATAAAAAAAGATAATTAAATTAAATTAATAGTTTTGTATAACAAATAAATATATCTATATTTATTATTTAGTAAATACATATTTACTTACAATTAGAATTATTCATAAAGATGTGCAATTTTGTGATATATCGCAAACATTGCAATTTTCTTTTCTTGAATCACAGTGCGATATGTAATTGACTTTTTAATCGTGAAATCGCATGCTATTTAAAATCGCACCAGCGATTAATATCCTGTATTTATTCTTTAATTCTTTTAAGCCATACGAACAATGCGACTGACGCGCAATAAAAAACCGATGTAATTTTTATTTCGTAAAAGAATTTTTTTTAAATGTATTTCGAATTGCAGTAGGAATTTTTCAACGCTATTATGCTTAAAAACAAATGCTTTCGTATTTGCTACGTTCCAATAATTAATATTTTTTACAAAACTATTCAGCTATCACTGCGCTGAATTTACCAAACATTTTTAATACGACAAAAATACGCAGTTTAATAAATGTAACATACACATAAAAATCACGATGCAATATATCGCGTTCACCACAATTTTTAAGAAAGATCGCAATCGCGATATATAATTTTGAAAATCGCCATATCTCTAATTATTCAAATAAAAATTTAATGTTTTTTTCAGTGTATGATAACATATTATGAATTTAGTAGCGATAGATTTTAAAGTTAATCGTTGAAAATCTATTTACAATATCAGATGGTGTCATGATCGTTAGCGTTTAATATTAAAATCAGTCGTTTTAAAATGTTAATAATATATTAAAATTACTGTAAAAAATCATTGAAATGCAGTTAACGTGTTGTTGAAATGCAATTAAAATGTCTGTTTATTCAATTACTAATTAAAAAGCAAACGCGCTTTGCGAATACATCAATTGTGACGTCAGTTCGATTAAAAAAGTTTCGTAGATACATATTTTTCATCGTAAGCTGCATCTTCGAGAAGGTGATAAGAATTTGTGTCGACACGCGAATACGTCATTGTAACGGTATATCCAAAATTGAATATATCAATCTTTTATTAGAATTCTTTGTACGCTCCATGCTCTAAACGCATTTATGGAAATTGATATTGCAAAATGTACTTCAGGATGCGTTTACTCACGAGCTTCTATAACGATGACAAAGTTACTACGCGGAATGCATAATTTTTTTTATTAAAATTTCTTTACAAACTCATCGTAAACTTTGCGAGATCAAAATGCTTTCGAGATAGAGTTCTCTCAATCGACCGCGCGAATTTAAATTTAAATCCAAATCGTTTATCTATTTGTCACGAAAGTAAAATGTCGCTGTCTATCTACTATACTACTGAGTCAAAATTCCGGATGCGTTTTACAAGAGTCACGTATTTTATTTTAAAAAAATTTTAACCATACAATTCGTTGCTATAATTGAATTGGCCCTGTTTGAAATTAAACTCGTTTGTTTTTATTGAAATTCTTACGGAAACTCAATGTACGGCTTATAACGTGATAAAATACTAAAGAGAGGGAGCTGTGGGATTTTCGTGTTTTGCATTTCAATGTTTCTCGTTTCTTTTCCGTTTATCCGATAGCTATCGGATAGCTAATCTTGCGAATTTCCAATCTTGGCTGCGCCATCATATTTTTCTCTATGAATGATGTCGATTACAATATAGATCGTCGGTTACAAGTTGTCTTAAATTGTTACTCCACTTAGATTCTCTTTCGCTTAAAGTACTATTCAGAGTTGGCTATTCATTTGTCTTTACTCTTCTCGTCAAGCAAACACCTGTAATTTATTTGTGCAGCGACAAATTAAATTAACCATTTACGCGTTATTTATTATTATAGACCAAAGGAGAGAAAAACAATTTTCTGAATTAACATATAATGTAATGTATATTTGAAATACATAAAAATAATATAATTTTTTTATTTTATTGTCAATATTGTATTTAAAATTTAATGTCATATTCTTATATCCCTTTTGTTGTTTGAATGAAAAATATTGCTATAATCATATATACTGGATAATTTTGTATAATTAAATATTTTTATACAATAAAAAATGCTGATTATTATAAAATTGAATATTATTATAAAATTTATTAGAAAAGTTTGTATTACGAAAAAAATGTGCACTGAGAAAAATATCTAGTTGAATTAATTAGAATTTTGAAAATGGACGAAAATGGAATAATCTTCTAGTTATAAATTTATAGAATTTTAATTGAGTTAACCAGAATTCTGATATAATAAGAATTTTCTGGTTCGTCCTTTTTCATTCAGACATTTTTGTCAGTGTGATCTTTTCAATTAATTCACATTTTAAAAATTTTATTGAATGACTAAAAATAATCGTTTTGTATTTTTTTTATGAGCACGAACAATTATTTTTCACATTTTAGCAATTTACAGGAAGAAATTGAATAATGTCAGTATGACGTGTCATATAGATGTATTTCAATATAGAGTTCAATGAATTCGCTATCTCACATGCGCGGATTAATCGAGTCGATCGGTTAATTCAGTGGAAAACTCCGTTTTCATTTTGGCTTGAGCATCCAAGTAAAACATAATTTATTTTCCCAGAGCGCACCGTTGCTCGTCTTCCGACGTTCCTGTGGGAATGTCGTAAAGAGGAACGATATATCGAACATAAGCAAACACGTTCGAGAGACATCCGAAGGAGCCGGTACACCCACGTGGAACGCGGAAGGTAATCTTGTAATTGCTATGCAGTGAGGGAAGGTAAATTGGTAATTGCTGTACATCAAGAGAGGCTAAATTGCTAATTGCTACGCGAATCGAAATATAAGACATCAAGTTTACGCAGTTGTCAACATAGATTTAAATGATCTTTTGCAATTGATGTAAATTATCAAATTAATTCTTTTTTTACGAGCAATAATCTTCAATTAAAACACATGCACAGCTTTTAAATATACATATTTACACATGTACAACTTTTATATATACAATACATATATATATATATATATATATATATATATATATACATGTGTACATTTAAAGTTGCATTAGTTTATACAGAAGAATAACAAAATTTCAACATTTTGTTTTTTTATACATTTTTTGTCAGGTCAAGAAATTAATTGAATTGCAAAAAATTGAAGACAAAAAGTATAACTTTTTTTATCACATATGATTTTTTTATTATTAAAAAAAAGAATACGCAGTCATATTAGCATTTTTTAAATATTATTTTAATATTATATACAAGCATTTTTAAAATATTTTAATACTAATTTTGCTGTGTTCTAGAATTAATATTGCTTTCCATTCATTTGTATATAAAAATAATTATTCTATATTTCCTGCAACGTGTAAATTTACGTTATTATTTTGTGCGCGCGTATCAACTATAATTTTTATTCTTATCCGAAAATAAAGATCGGAATATTTCTGAATAATGTAAACAAAACGAGAACCGTTCTTTTTATTTTTATAAAAACAAGAAAAACGATTGCTTTACCTATATCAGCTCGGAATATAACATTATATCGTGGTAGGAATCTGAATTGTGGATTAATGGAGTTTCTCTCGCCCTGCGTGCTTCTCCTCTCGGTATGATATCTCTCGTGGGAAGGAATTTCTTTTTTAATTCAATATACTGTTTCCAAGAGAAAATGTAACTTACTTAACTGCAAACTCTCGATTGTAGATTGCGCACTGTAAACCGATACCGATATCGATATAGTGATTGAGAACAGGATCGTTTTAATATCTCCGCGGGCGCATCAGATATTCTTGTTTTTGAAAGCATCATATTGCATGTGACATATATTAAAATGTATTCCCCGCTATTCATTCCCCGTATAAAATATAATTCTTTTCATATTTAAAAAGGAACAATTTTTTTATTTGATGAACTGGCATTTAGGAAAAATTTCTTCAACATTGAACAGAACCAATTTTTTTCGATTTTAGAAATCAAGAATATTATTATAAAAAGAATAGAATTCAAGAATATTATTATAATCTTATGTGCCATGTAATACGAAAAACAATTAAGAAGAATTCAAATATATGCATATATAATTAAAGTCTGTATTTTATATTAAAATATAGATTATTATAAATAAAATTCTATTCTAGAATCTGATGCAAATTGTAAATTGATAAAACCTATAATGATATCGCTATTGAATGACACAGTATTGCTATCGATACATAAATTTTATGTATAAAAAAATAAGTTTTTAATTAATAATATAACATAACATTTTTTATACACTTTACACTTTTAATAATAAAATATTTATAATTCTTTCTAAACATAAATAACTAATTATTAACTTAAAAGAAAGAATCAAATCTTGAAATAATATGAATTATATACACGTATGTAGTGAAGTATATATGTTTTCTTTTAATATTTAAGCTTATTCTAATGTGTTTTTTGTTTCCTGTTTCTTGTTTTTTGCTATTTTTTACATCTTTTTGCTTCTTATTTGGTTTTTTTGTTTTCTGTCGCCTGAAATAAAAATCAACGAACTTAGGAAGAAACAGGAAACAGTAGCAAGAATTACAATTGTTAAAACGGTCGCAAAGGAGGGAAAAAAGCAAGAGGTAAAAAGCAAGAAATAGGAAACAAAGAACATATTGTAGAATAAGTTTTAAATAAAATGTAGAATATAATACATAATTGCTTAAAAATTGAAATTACGTTTTTTTATCACGTTTTTTATTATGATATTGATTAGGAGTTAAATGTAAAATGGATAATTTAAAAAAAAATTGTCTCCGCTTATTTTAGCTTTTAGCGTGACAAATTGGATGTCATAATGATTGGAAATGAGAAGGCTTAGCGCTCAATGACTTCGCTCATTCGTATATATATATATATATATATATATTAATAGCATTCTAGGATTAAAATACGCTTATGCCACGTTAAATTCTGGTCTCTATTAAATTATGTAAATTATTCTCTTCTTCTGAATTTAATGATGTAAGGAAAGCATTTCTGGAAAGCATGTCTTCTAGAAGAACGATTCACGTTCAACGTTATTCGAATAAATATAAACGAGATATTTCTGATATATACTGCAATTTGATAACAAAATCATTTCTGTCAGTCTTGGATAAAATTCAAGGTTAAAAACACTAAAAAGACATGCAAACTCGTCCTTTATTCGTTTCTGGACAATACGACAGAAAAATATCGTGAACAAGTTTCCGTGCAAAGCTTCGCGCGCGATTGGAAATTTTTAACGAGTCACACGATCAGGTCGATCGGTTACGAACCCGATCGACAGCGCATTGGTGAATTCCATTTAACGACGCATCAAACGTCAAAGGAAACGGATGCTAGAAAAGAAACTTTTTTAAGGTCATTGACACTTTTGCACACAAGCACTTTTCCCCCGGTTTCGAAATAGAAGAAGTGTATGTACTCCGCCTTTCTCTCTCTCTCTCTCTCTCTCTCTCTCTCTCTCTCTCCTCTTCTCTTCTTTTTCTATCGCTATAAAGTAGCTACAGGCGTCTAATGTCGGACTAACTCAATCTGAAACGAAAACGAATTATCGCTGCTAATACAATTCACTCGTAGACCGCCGTCGGTCTACCGTCGTTCGATGGTAAAAAGATCCTGAACTTGACAAGACAGCGAAAATCTCTCGATGTATATGCGAGCATTACCTACGTATATACTCTTGTACATCCCATATACATATATTTTCCTCTGCACCGGCGTGCTCCAATTTTCGCTTCTACTCAGATCTCATTCCGGAATATCGATCCATTGATGCTACTAATGTTTGTCCTAAAGAATCAGTCCTACTCTCCTCGCTTTTCTTACTTTCCATCTTTTTGCTTTTCGATATATCCTTTTAGTAATATTTCTACATTTTCAATATTCTTCGTAATTTATTATACTTTTATGAAAATTAAAATAAAATCGTTATCATTTCATGGTAAATAGACAACCTTTTTAATCAATACGTATAAGATTTATTTTCCACATAATACACGATTCTCTTTGATAATTTAATTTTAGTACGAGTACATTGATTATATATATAATTTTATAATTTTTAAGAAGTCCAAATGTTCCTCGTATTTTTATACAATTTTTAAAATTACATTATAAATTATGTTATGAATATGATGATATGAATTGAATTATTTACATCAAAAAGGAAGAGAAAAAAGAGAAATTACGAATTTGTCCATATACGATTTGATTTGATTTTATCTTTTTTTTCTTTCTCTCTTTTTCTATTTTCTGCTTTCTCCTCCTCCGATTGTTTATAGTAGTCGTTTACCACTTTTGATTCTTGAATTTCTGCCTCACGCTACCCGGTCTTCATCCTCGTCAGCTTTCCTCCTTTCCTTCTATTTCTAGGAACATCACATTTCTCCGCACGATTCGTTTCACCTTCCCGCGTCGTCGCACCGTCTCTGGTGTGTTTTCCCGCTCTTTATTTCACTCTCGCCTCATCACTCTCGTCTTTCTCCCCTTGCTCCTTTCTTCTCTGCATCTTCCATCGAAACATATTTTCTCGAAACGTCAGAGTTCACCTGCTCCTGTCTTAAGTCGCTTCGCTTCAATCGATCGGCTGTGCGTCGTGTCTCAACTCACGAAATCCGTATTTGCACTCCGCATACATTTGTGATCCATGAATTCACGTTCGCTACAGCACGAACACATACCGATCACAACGATGATCATTCACGTCCTTGACACCTTACTTCGAAATATATTTAGGCTTTACGTGCAAAGTGTATAAATAACTTTGCGAAAGGATAAATAGAAGAAGGAGCGTGAAAATTAATCTTGGTATAGAGAATCCTAAATCAACAAGAATTACTGACAATTGTAGATTGCCAATTTCTCCGAATTGGCTTTAAAGATTACCAAAATCCTTTTACACAATAAAAGTACACACAAAAGAAAATACCGGTCACACTAAATTTGACGAGAAAATCGGGGAAAAAAATAAAAAATTCACTTTATTTTAGCTCTTACAGCTGTTACCTCAGATTATAATTCCCTTAGTACAGAAACTCTAACGGTTGTACGTACCAAATGATACCTTCCCCAGAAGCGTATGACATGCATAAACAATTCTGCATTTGCAAAATTGTAATTGAAGATTTAACAAAAAAGATTTTCCAAAATTAAAGTCGTTTTTTTTGTATAACAATTTCTTTTTTCTTCTTTTACAGAAATCCTATACGAGTATTATGAGTAGTATGAGTAACATGGGGAAAGGCAGTAGCCATTCAAATCTTGAATTTTATTATTTTGGAATCAAATAGGATGAAGAAGTATAACCTCGTTAACGTTCAAATTTTCGAACCGCTCGCTATTACGAGATTTCAGTGTATACATATATATATTTTATATATATATATATATATATATATATATATATATACATTACATGTAATATATATATGTATTATATATATATATATATAATACATATATGTATATATACATACACTTACACATATACAGAGGGAAAAAATTTTCTATAAACTCTAATCCTACCCCATAACGGCAAATTCTATTTGCAAATATAGGAATCGTAAATTATTTGCAGGTGTAATAAATATTTATTTTTTTTTCGTACTTGTTACAAAAATTATTTGCAACAAATGCAAAAAATATTTATCAAATATATAAATTTATTTGCTATAATTAATATCAAACAAATTTGATAATTAAATTTTGTAATTCTTTTTGCATTCTCATAGCAAATCTTTTCTCTCCTTGTATATATATCAAAAATAACAGATCTATTAATGATTGTTACTTATAAATCTAATCAATCATATTCAATTGCTTAGCGAGCAGGCTAGTAGCTTTGTCCGACTTAAACGCGCCCAATTTTTACTCATCCTTTATAGAAAATAAGCACAAACTTAATTAATCAGATTCTAAATTAATTTTACATTTAAAAAATACTTTTTTTGTTTTTTTCAAAAACAAAATTTTTATTTGAGCAAAGGCTCGTACTTTTTTAGATTTTCAAACAGCAATGCTCTTGAATTTAATGGGATGCGACGACAAATTCCTCGCCGAATTTTCGCCGAACTTACGTTGTCGTTATATGACATGAAGGTTTTTAGTTTTCTTATTTGTTGTTGATAAAGTTCAGGGCATCGTGTACTGTTAAATGTCCGTGGTTCTTAAGGTGCGAGCGTGTTTTATTTATGATCGAAGGTAGCGTGTAA
>Ga0157363_1006451_pt1 | contig 11024 bp, 5 predicted proteins | sample AttsexASBM1_FD_111477 | JGI IMG/M metagenome (GOLD analysis project Ga0157363, IMG submission 111477) | Fungus gardens microbial communities from leaf cutter ant in Ribeirão Preto, State of São Paulo, Brazil - Atta sexdens ASBM1 | ecosystem: Host-associated > Fungi > Mycelium > Unclassified ...
AGAGAGAGAGAGAGAGAGAGAGAGAGAATAAAATATTATAATTATATACAATACAATAAATTTAAAATTCTAGGTTGTTAGTTAAAAGACACCTCAAAATAAAATTATTAAATAAAGGAAGACTTATCATTATATAATTTATTATACTTTAAATATTATACTTTAGATTATTATACGTATATAAAATATATGTTTTTTTAATTTTTTTTTATAGTGATAATGCACAAATGCAAACTGTCGAAAAGGCGTCGAAAAAAATAAGTAGGAAAGATAACGCAGAATGTAAGACACATCGCATTATATAATTTATATAATTTATTAATGTGAATAAAAAAAAATTTCTTTTCTCCAGAAAATCGTAAAGAGCATGGAGAAGTACAAAAACGAATAAAATTTCAGTCAAAGAAGACTTTGCGTATATTGGCTAAAAAATATAGATATCAAATTACATGTAAGGGATATGAGTGATCGACGCCCACTGGTACAGTGATCTCGAGTAATACGAAACGAGGGCGGAACTGAGTATTTCTTTATTCATCGTGTCTTCTTCGATTATGTCCATCTTCGTTGTTTTTTAAAGCCGCGATATAAATAATTGTTTTGTATAATCTAATAAATGACGATTCAATTATCGAAACAGCAAATCAAGACTATTCTTTTAATTTTGTGAAATTAATTAGGTATTATAAAATGACAAAGAATTGGATTGTTAAATTTTAAATTAGTCAAATTAAAATTTAATATGTTTTAGAAAGTATAGTTTTTATTTAGATACACATTATATTAGAAAATACAGTTTTTATTAAAATTATTGAAAATAAAGTTAATTTCTCTCATATATATCTTATATATCGCTTATTCTGCTGTCGCAATTACTTCTCAATTGGCAAATATAAAAACCTAACAGCACGAGATTTTTTAAATTTTAATTCGACGATGGATCGGTAACGGGTCGTGACAGGAATTGACTTTTTGCGAATGTAAACACAAGCTTGGGAAAAAGACAGATAAAGCCACTTAGGTCTATAATAGTACAGTCAGGATTTAATATCAGAAAAAATATATACAGGCTTTTGATCTTTATTTTTGCATAAGATTGAAGGGGGAAAAAGTTCACAAAAATGTTCAAGGCTCAAAACATCGTAAAAACGACATAAAATATTACTAGTACGTAGCTTAATAATATAATAAATTTGATTTTATCTTGTGCAATAATAAAAATTGAATATAAAACATACCAATGCACATGATGCGTATTCATTTTTTAATAGATATTATTAAAGAATGAGTATGATATATCACTTCAAAGTTACCGCGATGCAAATGTTAAAAATGGCCGCATCTATTTGTGCGCAAAACATACAAAATGCCTCGAATACGAGCACACCTGGAATTCTTCCACAATCTACCATGCTGCTAATAATATCTATGATCGCGCAATAAGCAGCAATCATTATTTAATTATAATTTTTCGAGATCACACCTTCTCATTTTTTGAAGGAAACTAAATATCAGGAAAAATATCAAGTAGATTTACAAAAAGTCACTATTTATACAATTTTTGTTAGAAAAAATAAGAGGAAGTATTGCCTGCTGATGAAGGACTACACACAAGCGTATTCAAACTCACTTCGTGCCACACAATTTCGTAGGTGGCACATGTAGGCATGTAAACTAGATAACGAGTATTAGAGTTTCGTCCCTCGTTATTATAGACTACAAATTAGCTTCGTTTTGACAAATAGCTGTGTCAATATCTCTGTGTCTCCTCCACGAGAAAAATGAAAAATCGCTTACTATACTTTCTAGTACTGTTCCCTTAAAACTTATTCAAATAATTTCCGTGAAGTAAATCTTACAATTAAATCAAATAGTTTAATTATTATTAATTGCCGCCACATTATTAATTAGAGAATATTGGGAAGAATACAATTCTAAATATCTTGTTCTTTAAAATTTCAATATATAATATTATATTTTCTACTACAATTTGTATCAGAACCCTACCTCTTTAGTTTATACGGTATGTCATGTAATCCTATATTTGATTAAGAAAAATATATCAACTTGAAAATGTTGACGTAAATATTACATTAATTATTGCATGCCATATTTGCTGCGATGCGATAATAATTAGCGGAATTATTACCTATATGCTTCTATACAACTTTTATCAAATACTTTAAATATGAAGTGCCATTATGGTCTGAATATTAAGATGTTGAACTATTATATACATTCATTTAAATGAATTAATTTTAGAAATGGTAATTGCGTTTCAGAAATGATAATTACAGTTTTTTATGATTAAATTTAGGAAATTTGGGAGGATTATTAATATTTCAGATTAATTGCGTGGAAAGTCCGTACCATATCGACACGTAATTATCATTTCTGAAATTAATTCATTTAAAGGAATATATATAAGTTCAACATCTTAACATTCAGACCGTGGCGCTTCATGTTTAAAGTAATGTATTTAACATAAATACGATCTTTCCAATCTTATTGTTTTTATCAAATAACTTTAGGTTTTAAATTATCCTCATGCGATAGACGAAGATCACTATTTTCGGTTTCCTGAGTCGAAAGAGTTACGTTCACGTTTGGGAGCCGTCTTTGTCGTTTCTATAGAAGCTCCATTAATACTCGGTAACGCAATAAACTATATTTAGGGGGCGGCATGGCGTACACGTAGTATGATTTGATATCTCGTGAAATGCCACATGGCCCCTCTGGATTTCTCTTTTCCTCTCACTCATTCTTTCTCTCTCATTTTCTATCCGCTCTCGCTTCGTCGCCTCTGTCTCTTTTTCACTTCGTCTCTCCCTTTTCCATCGAAAACCTCGTTCGCCACCGTTTGATTCTTTCGCTAATCACTAAGAGATTAATTTTTTAATCCGTACCTTTTGCAGTCGAAAAAGTTTTGCTCAAAGGTGCGAATTTGTATCATGTTACCGTATCAAGATGAAATATGATGAAATTAATTTCTGTCGAAATCATCCACGCTCATAATAAGTCATCTTCGTCTAAACGAAAGTTGAAAATGTTTTTGGGCAATTATCAGATTGTATGCAAGATAAATGTATAAATTCAAAGAATGGAAAAATTACTGTCGTTACTTTCGTTGTTTCTTTTTGTAATAATAATTTAATTCCTTGAATAAATTCTATTAAAATCTCTCTATGTTGAAGTTTTACTGCAAGATCTGAAATTATTGACAATGCGGTGTGAATATTGTAATTATTATATGAATAACTGATTATAATATCGAAATTTGTAATCTTAATTTTTTAAAGAAAAGCACTTGTCATTTTCTTATAAAACAAATTATAATAAATTTTTTCGTTTCTTTCGAAGTACGAAGAATTTTAGTGATTCGATACGAGGTGCGATGCTAAGAAAGAAAAAGAGAGATAAACGGAAAGAGGAACCACGTGTCATCGATGGGAAAATAAATAAATTCTGCTAGCTGTGCAAGGATACAGCACAGAACACCATGGCCTTACCTCCTTGTTTACGTCGCACTGCTCTTTTCCGAAAGAAATGGCCTATTTAACGACGGAAATAATAATTAGTGAACGTGTCGACGTTCAATGCAAGGCCCGGAAATCCCTGCGCCACGAGACTGGCACGCGTCCTTTGTGTATTCTTCTTCTAAACATTTAGACCTCTTTCAATATATTTCGCCATATTGTTATGCATTTTACGAAAATAAAAAAAGAATGAAAAAATAAAGAAATTAATAAACAGTAAATCAATTAAGATATTAATGCAAATAAAATTTAACAGTATTGATCAGTTCCTAAATTTTTAAATTTGCAAAAAATGCTTCAAAACTTGTTAAATATTTTTCAAATATAATGATTTTATATAATAATATACAGATATAACTTTAAATTAAAAATTATTTTTAAAAATATTAAAATTTTCTTATGGCTTAGTACTAAAATTTTTATGTATATGTATTATGCGTTTATATAATGTGTATTTTAATAAAAAAATAGTAAAAGTCAGTCATAAATGTTTACATATCAAAAACTTTTATACATATTAAAATTATAAATTTTATTAAATAAACCTTATTAATAAATTAAATTGCGAAAATGTTGGTAATAAATATACTTTTGCAAAACATTAGAAACTATTATATTAATTATATCAAATTTTAAATTAAATTCTGAGAGTCAAAAAAATATATTTTTCAAACATCAAATAGAAAGATTTTTTCAAAAATTAGAAGGAATCCGGATAACATTCGATTCGGATCAACCAAAACTTCGAGTGTTTATCGGTGGAACTAAAAAGAGCTCGAGTGCATTCACGAGTAATAGCCATACCGGGTGTCTTGTGGTTTCCCACAGAGCGGGGTAGAAGCGATTAGAGGCGATTAGAAGGTGTTCTGGATTGCGTCGCACCATCGCAAAAGCGACCGGCATCAACCGCTGTATTCCTGCACTCTGTCGCCTTTATACCCTCGTGGAGTCGAGTAACAGATACCAAGGGTAGATCTCACCCTCGATTTTTACGCCTGAGGCACCGTACACAAAGATCCTCAAAATCAATTATGTAATTATAGTAGATCATATTTATGCACTTATGCATGTGCGTGTGTGTTGTGTGTGTGTAATTATTTACACTAAGAAATGCAAATTGGCGAACAGAATTTATGACTTTACACATAAAGAACGTCAAAAATTATCATGACATTATATTAATTAAACAATAAGAATCTTATTGTACATGAACACTTAACTAATAGGAAATAAATCCCATAACTATAATCGAAACTGGATGTTTAGTGATTAAATAATTCGACGTGAATTTATTTATATACTACGTCAGATTTACACTTTTGCATCCTGTATTTCTTGGCATCCCTTTAAGATAAATGAAAAATAAAAAAAATATTGACCATCGAAAGATATCACTTTTCCGTCAAAGCATCAAGATTTTATTTTTATGCTACAAAAGCACTACTTCAAAGTGCCACAGTTGCAGAAATGCACCTGACAATCCCATATAAATATAAAATTAATTTTAATCTCGATTCCTAGAAGGATGCTTCTGTGTCATCCTTTCGAATGAATTATGTGATAATTTATCTAATATGAATAAACAAAAGAGTAAGAGCATGGAAAGGTGGAATAATCCAGCCTAATGTCAATTTGTTACAAACCGACAGCAAATGTTAAAACATCACAGGGAGTAGAAACGAACGATGCCGGAAGTCAAGGAAAAACCGGGGAAGAAAGAAGAGTAGGATGAAGCGATCCACCCTACGTGCCAGATCCCCATGTACTTATCTATGCTAGTACACTATCACAATTATTATTTAATATAGATATCGCGAGAAGTTGCCAGACGAAAGGAAGACCCTTATTACCGCATGTTATCCGCTACTCGCTTCTTCCTTCCTTCCTACCGAATCCTGCGCACATCTCACGTCGAATAATAGCACCAAGAGGATCTCTGATTGGTCTACGTCCGCCCAATCCTTGGTAAACAGTTGCCTGTTGGCTAAACAAAACTCACAAGAGGAGGAGAAAATTTGGGATACATCAGTGATATTATCCTTACGTTCGATTTTGCTAATTACATTAATAATAATTAAATTTGAAAATCGACGGAGCTTTTAAATGTTGCCTTAGATTATATGTAACAATTTTATTTCATAAAATATCATAATAGTAAATATATTGACTTAACACAAAAAGTATTTGTGTTAAGAAAATTATAAGAATTTTTTCTTCTTAAAATTTTGTAAGTTAAAATGTAAATAAAATTATAGAAGGATGTCATATATAAATTAAAAAATATATTCTTTAACTAAATTATAATAATAATTATAATAATTAGTACATATACTTGCATATTATATATTTATTACTTTGCCCTTATTAGTTCTTTATAATGTTCTTTTCATTTAATAAACTCTGGATTTTTTCCAGCCAAGATATTCTTCCGTTAACTAGCTGTGATCTTTTTATATGTTAAAATATATATAAAAAATTATATAAATTTTTATTATACAATAAATAATTGTACTTTGAATTTATTCGAAACACAGAATCAGACGCATATATTTACTATTGCAATGAAAATATATAAAAATATCTTTTAACTTCGACACTAAACAATTAATCCGGATACAACGATGGCAGATAATTATCGCTCCTTGAAGATATCTATCTTATGTAAAAATGGTTCACGAGAAAGGCAATTACGGTCGCCTGGCATCAAAGAAAAAAAATTAGTTGTCCTATAAGTGCTTCTTTAATCGCGGCATTTCTCTTTGACAGTGAACCACTACCACTGGCTCTGTCAAGAAGCTTCTGCTGCAGTTGCCGACGGACAAGCAGCCGACCACTCGACCAATCACTTTCACTGATATCGACTACGAGAGACCGAAAAAAATGAAAGAGTATGAATTATCGATTACAGAGGAATGCCAGAGAAAGGGCGACAGAATTTTTCGGAAAAAAGTAACAATCCTTTTTTATTGTTAACTGACACTGACGACAATGCATGATTTACAGCATGTGAGACAAAGATTGACATCTATCTCGTTTAAACACATATCTATATCGTGTTTTTTTCTTATTTCATGAGTGATATTAAATTAAGTTAATATCAAAAACAATTTAGAATACAAACAAAATCAAATAAATAAAATGTAGAATTAAATTTTTACTTAATATTAGATATTACGAGAATATATCACAGAATTGATTTGTATTTATTTCTTTTTTTTTATTTTTATAAAAATCATTGATCCGATTCAATCAATTGTGAAAAAGAAAATTCGTAGATTATTGAGTGTAATTTTATAAAAATTTTTTATAAGATCAATTAATATTTACCTTTTCATTATAATTCCCTGCTTAATAAATTTGACAAATCTAATTTAAGACTAGATAACTAGAAATAATTATGTGGCTATTACACATTAGCATCTGGTTTCTCTCGGAAATAAAACCAGACACGCTCGTCCTTATCACGGATAATGCATTCACTTTTCCTAATCGTTCGTTATAAATTGGTTCAATCTTATACGTTCTATACGAAAATATGAAATAGGTACGCGAAACATATTGGTCCGTATTCAAAACGCATTTATAATGATGTTAATGTATATTCAGCATAAAGTTTACATTATGGTATATACATTATAGAATTTCAGAAATAAAAGTGCGCATTTATTAATAAAAGCGCATTCTGAGAACGGACTATTATCTCGTAATTTTTAAAAAATAAGAAAATTGCGATAATTGTTCATTATTTATGTTCAACCAAAGTATTAAGAGGCTTAAATAATTAAAAATTAAAATATAAAAGGATAAAAGTTACGAGCAAAAAACAAAACTGTTCAATTTAAAATTAAATTTAAAATTAAATTTACTGTTATTCACTATTATTACATTGAATATTCTTAAATGTTCAATGTATTATAGTGAACAACGATAAATTTAATTTAACGAAACAAATATTTCGACTTCTATTGAATTATTTTTAATGTTATTGTCTTTAAAAGACTTTTCTGAAATCTGAATCACTCTTAACCGTACTCTAAAATCTTATGAATAATAAAAAAAAAAACTTCGCGTATAGTTTGTAAAATAGCAATAAAAAAACAGTTTTTGAATTTAATTTCTTATAGTATGATTAAAAGATATGAACGAGTATCTTTGAAAGCTAACAAATATTCATTGAGTGTACAAATGCTACTCAGCTATGATCAGACAAAAAAATTAATCTTGATTGTAATAAAATATTTTTTATACGTCAGAATATATATTATAGTTATAATGCTAAAAATAACCCTTTTTTCAACAAACAGTAAATTTCTTAAAATTGTGATGTGATAGAACAAATAATTCATTTTTATGTGTTCTTTTTATTAAATAATGTATTTAAAAAATAAAAAAAAATTAATTGTCGTAAATCGTCCATACAATTTTGTCTTGTTGTTAAAAAAAGTGGAATGAAAAGGAAACAAGTGACTTATTTATGCAAACAGGTTGTAAGGGATGAAGGAAAATCCCGCGAGATTTCATCGCTACCGTTTTTCCGACAAAGTCCCTTTGACCTCGGATGTTGCCGGTGTTTCGTTTTTAACACGAGAAAACGAAGGGAAGCTTTTTTTTTCTCAAAGGGTCGATATATACACTGGCAGCTATTATATGTTTGTTCGTGTCGCTCCGTCATCTGGAGAAGGAAGTGTGTCATCGTAAAAGTAGGTTGATACACCATTTCATTTTTTTTTTTGACTTATTACACGAAGATCCGACGTAATTATTAAACAATATTTAACACCTGTCAAAATTTACATATTAGGAACAAATAGATATGAAAACATCATAACAATTAATCGAAATTTTTAGAACACTGTAAATGAAAACAGAATATTGTCAGTCTTTCCTTTCAGAAAAAAATTAAAAATTGCATGTTTATATTCTAATGTTCTAAAAGAATACAAAATTAATGGATATGAGTTAATTCAAGGAAATTAGATAGAAATAAAAACCTATAAAAAATTGTTTATTAATTATACACGTATAGTTTCAGGAAGTAATTTAAGGAGTTTCTATGTAAGACAAAATAAACACCTTGTTGGTTTATATACATTTTTAAATAATAATAAATAAAATAAAAATGTAGAAAATGTAAAAATATTATATAACGTACGATTTAGAAGGTTAAATTATGGTGTGATTTAAGAAACTAGAGCATTTTGTAAATTTTTATTTATTTAGCCTAAAAAAAAAACGTAAAGCAAATTTTAATCCTATTAATTTAATTTTAATAATATTCTAAATTTAATAATATTCTACAAATAATTCAACAAATAATCAAGAATTAGGCTTTAATTTATATTTTCTGTAATTTTACTATGAAATGCTATGAAATGCTATGTTAAAAAGCATCACAATTTTTTATTTGTGTAAATAACAACACTCCTATTGCGCTTCACGAGTGTAATACAACAGCATTGTAGTATCACGTAATTCTTAAGTAACCCATAAGAAAGTATGTAAGTACAATAATTGAATTTTTAAGTGAGGTAGTGTGATTTTTTTTAAAAGCCGATACGATTTCCACAACGTGCCCAATATAAGTTTTATATGTCGAATTAATGTACATAGAATAAACTATTTTATATAATTAATGTACATAGAATAATTATTTTATTTTATTATATTAAAGAATAACTATATATACTAATAATAATTAATTCCCGTAATTAGCTTTAATTGCAATAACCACAAAATAGTTTATTCAACTATGTACATTAATTCGACATATTGTATGTACAATATATAAAACTTGTAAAATTATATAGTTGTCACTACAATAAAAAATGCTTTTTTTTTATGTAGGACAAAAATTCTCTCTCTCTCTCTCTCTCTCTCTCTCTCTCTCTCTCTCTCTCTCTCTTTCTCTCTCTCTCTCTCTCTTAATTATCAAGGTTCTCCTAAAAAACATTTAATTACGGAATATTATTAAATTCAAAAGATGTCTACACCACAAGGTAGAAAGATATCTGACAATATTTTTCGTTTTCTTTTCAAGGGAATTTTCCTCTCTTTTCTTTGCACCACGCGAGTGTCGTCTAATTTGCGTCGCAGCTTCACTATATCGCACCGATATCTCGCGGCTAATATTATTACACCATAAAGAACCGGCAGTCGGAGCATTCGCGTTCGTTGGAGTTGATTGGCAAAAAGAGACGAGCACGACGACGATGGCGATACATCGTTGATCGTGTCGGCGCGGGCGGCGGTGGCAGAGGGAGGATGCCTTTACCGAGGAACGTCATACCCTAAATCATACCCCACTTCGCCGTTCGTCGACGGCGAGCTCCTTCAATTTACTAATTGAATCCTGGGTTCCTCTCAGGGGCGTAGACCAAACCGAGCTCCGCCCGTTTTGACGGGGTCGGATCACGACAGGTCTCTACGGGTACACCCACCCGGACTCGCGGCTACTACCACCGACAGCGACGAAACAACCGGGGAGACCACGCATCTCTAGCAAGGGGGGCAGCAGATCGGTACCGCACCAAATTCCGTTTTCTCAGTATCCCTTTGACTGCACCTTCGGAACTGCATCGCGCTTTTCGACAACAAGACCGAGAGCAAATATAGCGACTTCAGTTTACGTCGGGTTTGCGCAGAAAGCTTCGCAACACAATATTCGGACAGAAATTGAAGAAGAGGTATCCTGCAAAGAGGAACAGATTGATAACAAAAGATAAGGAAATAATAGGATATATATCAACGAGTTTTCGTGGAACGAGAGACCAAGTGCAAAAAACCATCATCAAAAGATAAAATAATCTGTGTAAAATAATACAAAATAATTGAATCGCAGCGGTACATTTCATCCTATTCAAATGAAGTTCGAGTTGGAAAGATCTTCACTTGAAAAATATAAGAAGATATAATAAACAGAAATGATAAAACATAACAATTAGACGACAGCTTTTCGTTGACAAGTCACAAAGATTGAAAAATATAACAAGATATAGTAATCCCATCATAATAAAATAATTAAATTTTAAAATATATAATAATTGATCGAGAGACAACGAGTTTAAGTTTAGAATTCGAGGTGAACGTTTTGTGAAGTTAGTATAAGTTGTGACAAATTATTAAAAGAACCTGACGGTGATAATATCGGACAACATGCTTAGCGGATACGAGGCACAAACAGAGTATTATCCACAATGGCATCAACCATATAATTATGTCACTCAACTTCCCTACGGTAAGTTGCATACATTCGTTTTTATTTTTTTACAAAATTAGTTATACCTAAAAGATCACTTTGAATAGAAAAGTAAAGCGCATTCTTTTACGATTTTTCTCAAAACTAATAAATTACTAATAGTAATTTCAAGCTTTTCTTAAGCATGACTCTTAAAATAGAAAAATTTAAATAGATTTTAATACATCTAATTTTTCCATTTTGTTTTATAATAAACATAGAAAAATTAGATGTAAAATATAAAAATTTAGTAA
>Ga0157363_1006452_pt1:0-10000 | contig 11024 bp, 4 predicted proteins | sample AttsexASBM1_FD_111477 | JGI IMG/M metagenome (GOLD analysis project Ga0157363, IMG submission 111477) | Fungus gardens microbial communities from leaf cutter ant in Ribeirão Preto, State of São Paulo, Brazil - Atta sexdens ASBM1 | ecosystem: Host-associated > Fungi > Mycelium >...
AAATATACTTGAATATTTATGAAACGTTAAAAATAGCATATCGGTTTACGAGCGATAATTTTGAAGCAAAAACAAAAATCTGTAACATTAGATTTATCTCGCATTATTTAGAACCACGCGAGAAAGATTCGACATATTTCTTTAGGCTACGAAATGATGGTCATGCTTGATGTATGCATGAGAGACCAATTCCGTTTTTATATTCTTTCCTTTTGCGATAAAACTTATCAGCGGGGTCATGCACGATAAAAATCTCTTATCGATAAAAACATGGAACTGTACAATGACCGTGCTTAATATTCTAAAGCTTAATGGACCGATAACATGGAAATTTTTCGTCCAATAGGCGTTAATGTAACAGAGAGTTTATTTTTCTTTTTACAACAGAATAATTATAATGTAACGGTTATATAATTATGATATAACTTACAATCGATATTTATGACTTTTTTCATATAACGTTATATTTTATTATAATAAAATATATAATGAATTATAATAAAATATAATAAAAATATCGATTGTAAACCGTATTTGTTATTTTATACAAGTATTACATATTTAAGAATTTTAAATTTATTTTTTTTTATCTCTGATTTTTCGAGATTGATCTCGATTTGGTATGTAAAAAATTAATAAAAAATTCTTATTGTTAGATTATAGAATCAGTGATTTGGCATGGCGTTTCACTATTAAAAAAAATGTGCGCAATCATCGAGCGCACACTTCTTTTATTTTTATTGTAATCGCAGTCATTTAAACCTGGTCCTGATCGATTAACGTCAGCATAAGGCGAGATTCGCGATTTCTTACTACCATACCAGTTCGAACTGGTTTCATTTAAGACTTGTGAAACGGAGGCACTGTGTTCAACAATTTGCCTATGACATCTATGATAACGTACGACGTAGTTATTTAGTAATGGATGGGATAATTTAAGAACATTAATAAAAAAAGCTTTATCGCATTTTTCATTTTTTTACTTCATTCGTCATATCATTTATCAAGGATACTTCATCAATAATATATACAATAATATATACATATATATAAAAATATATACATATATACAATAATATATACATATATATAAAAAATTCTAATTTTGTATTTTGTATTTACTTGACATTTCATTTTGTTGTAACAAATATTACATAAATATACTTTCGAAAGGTTATACCGTATCTCCTGATATATTTTATTAACGCTGAACACTTTCATTGGAATATTTTTCAAAACAAATATTGTATTTCCTTATTCAATAGAAATATTCGGCATCAATAAACAATATCGTAATTATGAACTTTAAAAAGAATTATTTGTACAATATTTATTACAATAAAAATGAAATATTAAATAAATATAAAAAAGTACATAATTTTTTTTTAAACGTAGATACATATTGTAAATATCTACGCGATCTCAATTTTCACTTGGAATTGAAAGTTTGTATTTCGAATCCTTTCACGCTCTGAAAACAATCTCTTGTTTTTTCTCATCGCGAAAAAAAATTAATAATTTTATTTCTATCCGGATCTATATATGTATAGAATATTGTTATTATTTCTCTTTGAGAGAATTTTTGATCATAGTAGTTTTTCATGCGAATTATTTTTTATACAGATAAATAAAAAACAAATATATATATATATATATATTATTTTTACATTTACACTTTATTATATTTATTTTTAAATTATTTATTATGGGTTATTTATTTATTCAATATAATATATTATAGGATTGTACTATAGAAATCAAAGCCTTAAATGATCTAGCTGGATCTTAAATGCTTATATGATTTTTCTCGATAGTCTAAAGGTTAGGACACTCGCACGGAAGGCAAGAGATTCGGGTTCGACTCCCGGTAATATTTTTCGCAATAAGAATTAATTATTTACAGATTTTAATATGTTATTCAACATTATTAAAATCGTTTCGAAGATGCGAATAAGCATCAAAAATTTGTTAAATTGCTAGTCAAATTGTCAATTTAACGTGATATTACTGTGGTAATTTAGTAGAGTTAGCGTTTTCTAGACTGAAAAATCATTTCGGCGCACGTTTCTTTGGGACTACATACGTAATATATAAATTCACACAAGAATCATACAAGCATTTAAGATCCAGCTAGACCGTTTAAGGCTTTGATTTCTATAGATTATTTATTTATTATTTATTCACGAAGAAAATTCTTAATAAGCATCTTGATATTTAAAAAAAAAAAATCTCAAAATTAATTCGAGGCTAAAGATCTTGTTACTTATAATTCTCGAAGGCTAATGTGCGAAAGATTAACAAAATTAATTTGCAAGTCAACGAATACAATCCTTGAACTCGTATTTCCTCGATTACCAAAGTCAGTTTATTTGTTTATTTGTTTTATTCATCAGATGTAGAACTGCTCACAAGCCAGACAGTAGTCAAAGGCCTTCCCGATCAATCGTAAATTATCGAAATTGTTGCTAATCGAATTCGCATTGCAAGCGTTCCATTATTTAGCCCAAGGCCGATGACGCCGATGACGCTGCGGTCTTCCGCGGAAATTAATTTTATTCTTCAAATACTTCAACTCTTACCTGTTTCTATCCTTGACTAGACATGTTTAAGAACGCATTTCACGGTCGATTCAAATTGTCAATCGGTCTAATCATTCTTTAAATTGCTTTTAAACTACAAATTTATGTATCGATCAAAGAGGATTGTATTTTATATAAAATATATATATATTGGTTAAGTTTAAAATTAAAAAATTATTCTCTTGTTTGAAATGCGATATATCTAAAAAAAACAAAAATAATAACAATAGGCCCAAAGATTAAATCTAATGATGTGTAAATGCCAGTATGGGTCAATACAGGATATTAGTATATGATACGATCAATTCTTTATTAATCAAAAAGTGATGTTTCAACCCTCGCTTTGGATCCTCTTCAATACATAAAATAGAGATAAAACAATAGTTAGCCGCAGAATCACATTACGAAGTACTGTGTCTAATATTACCCGGAGGTAATCAAATTGGCAGATTCGAAGTACCGCAAAATCGAAGAGTACCGAATTACCATTTATGACCATTTCCACAATGTAGATTAACTTTAATCCAGAGTTGGGTAATAACTAGTTCAAATGTTAAAAGTTAAAAAAAAAGTTAAAAAGTTAATAACTTTTAACTTAACTTAGTTAATTTTAAATGTATTAAATTTTAACTTAACTTAAGTTATTTTTAAACGTTAACTTTTAACTTTTTTTTTAAGTTAAAAAATTTTTTATCTCTTTTAAATATCTTAGAAAAATAATAAGATATAATAAGACTAAAGGCGTATATTCGTAATCTGTTCATATTTTAAGATCATCTTAAGTAATTTCTTAAGATACTAATAGCCCTCTTATTGGTTAATGGTTAAATTATGCCTTATGCCATAAACCTTAGTCCGGATTTACAATTTAGATGTTTAAGCCTTAAGTCATATGAAATTGACCAATTACAATCAAATATTTTTCTTGCATTCGATTGTAATTAATTTCTTATGGCTTAAGATTTATTAAAAAGTAAAAATCTATCTGACTATCTGCAACAGCGTCCAATGCAACCATAATTTATGCTTATTAAATTACATCACACGTGAATAAAAAAATTAAAAATTTAATTTACTTAATAATCTATATTGTAGTTATTTAATTTCATTTTAAGAAAAATTAGGATATTTTGATTTAAAAAATAATTTTTTTCAAAATTAACTTTTTTTTTAACTTAATTCAATATTGACTTAACTTACATTAATTACTTAAGTTAATTTTTTATTCCTTCAACTTTTACCTTAACTTTATTAATTTTGTAAAGCCATTAACTTTAACTTTATTCAGTTAAAAAAAACATTAACTTACTCAACCCTGCTTTAATTCGGTTCAACTTATTCTCTTTGTCTTTTTTTAAAGTCTTTAGAATTAGAAAAATGTGAAGAATAAGTTGAACCGAGATTAAAGTTCCACAGTGGAAACGGATATTAATCTAATGAATTAAAAAAAAAGATTTTAATTCATTAATTGATTAAGTGATAATTTAATACTTTTCCGATTCTGCGATACATTGAATTTGCCAATTTGATGTACCTCCGAGTAATATTGAACACAATCTTTGATCTTACGACTAACTATTGTTTTCATTATCATTATTTTATGTACTGAAGAGAACTTGCAGCGAGGGTCGAAACGTTTATCGCTTTTGATTAATAAAGAATTTATCGTATCATACACCAATATCCTGTGTTGGCCCATACTGACAGTTACACTTCTCGTGATATCTATATTTCTTATATTATTTACATATTTTTCCGTCTTTATCGTATCAAATATGATAAATTGATTTAATATCTAATCCTGAATATGATAGCAGTAAAAATAGAACTTATACGTAAAAAATTTACGAAATATCAGATTTTTTTATTTATAAATTTGATTTAATCGAAACCTTAATCTTTAATAAGCGTTTCATAAGATTTATTTTCGATGGAATCAAATATACCTTTGATAAAGAATAGTTTAGAGGTTCGTGATTACCTCCGAAGTTCGTCACCCCAGTCAAAAATAATAATGGAATCAACATCAAATCGAAATCATTAAATTCGACATCAATTCTATATCGATTTCATTGTCATTTCTCACTGAGACAGAGACGTCGATTATGTATAGTTTATGGAGTACACACTTGAAATTTTCACACTTGAAATTTTTCCATGTATGGAATTCCACATTTAGAAATCCGAAGAATGTAGAAATTATTTTTTGATTAAATAATAATAACTTATAATTTAATATTTTATTAAAAATGAAAGTCGATTAAAACTATATATAAAAAGTTTACAACTCAATCGGCGATTGCCTCTTTTATGACCATTAATCGATATTTCATTAATGCTAGATGTAGCATTTCGACGAAAGTAATATTGATCGCATATATAATATTATTGCAATATATAAAACCGATTTTGACAGGAACAAATTAAAACTACATCGAATGTTTTTTAATGTATAATGGAGAGACCAGGAAAATATAGATCTGTAAAAGATGCCATTAATTTTCTTAAAGAAGATATAGCCATGAAAGAAATTGTATCAGAATATACAAAAATGATAAAACTCTTACAATCTCAATAACATCCTGTACTGCGGGAAGATCTTTTTCAGCTTTTAGAAGATGCTTAAATATACTCATTAATTTCTTTTAGCTATTCTTATATAATAAACATTTTTGCAATAGTATTCAACGACATACATATATGAAGTCTAATATATTATATATATACAAATTTCTCTTATGAAATTTTCTTGTAACTTCAACCAGTTGCGAAATATTTGCTCGGACATTTATGGACGGATGCTGTATATAAAATATATATACTAGACTGAATATATGCGTATAATCGAAATGTGCAAAAATGAAAGTAATATTTAAACATAATCATATCATGTGTGCGCATCTCACTCTCGAATCCGACTAGAGATTTTGTGTGTGTGTGTGTGTGTGTGTGTGTGTGTGTGTGTGTGTGTGTGTGTGTGTTTGCTCCTGTGTTATTGAAGGCTTCACTGAGAGAAAAGATTTTGTTAATTTAACAAGCCATCACTATCTTTAACCGGTGATCGATAAATATGTGACAACAAATTTTGTTGTGATTGTTACTAGTACCAACTATACCAACCAATTATTAGTAACAGAAGCAAACTATATAAAATCTAATTTAAATCTTGGATAAACTTTAGAATCATTCACATAGAATTCGTAGATGATCGTGGAATCGTAGGAAACCGATCAAGCACAGTTTAATATAGGGAGAATACTTGATTAGAATTGATCAATTTCTTACGATTAAGGACCTTGCAACCGTCTACGACTTTTATTGTATATAAGCTTCTTATTTGTTAGCGATACTATTGATTATTTGTTACATTGACGAATTAATTTGCAATCGTAACAAATCGATCGTTTTTTTAAATAAATATCACATTTGCTTTCCCTTGATTTGTTCCTATAACAAAATCATTTATCTCAGTGTTTAGTCCGTCCGAGCCTGTTAGTCTACACTTGGCAAAATCCTAAGTCGGAGCATATTTACCGTAATTATTGTTTCGATTCGAATTTGAAAGTAAATGCCATGCCTCCAAAAGGGGCGTATTCATATATGTATTCTTTTTCATAAATTATATTTGCAATCACTTCTCGTTGTGATAACGAAAGCTATCTGCACACACGCTCTCGTGACGTAAGAATGCATTAGGAAATAAAATTGTGGTTACATATATGCCAATATACACTTTATGTAACTATTATACGCTATGAAACGTACTCGCGCTATCAATATTGTCGGCGTTTCTTATAAAAAATTGTATAAATCATGCAGAAATCCGCGCGAATTTTACGCAGTTCATTATAATATCAATGTATTACCAAAAAGTTAAAAATTATAAAATAATTTTCAAGCTGCATATCATAACATGCATAAAAGAGAAGTATTCTTTTTTTTTTATACTTCACGAAATATTTCTCGCATTAAATTTGTACAAAATAATATCGTTTGATAGATCCTCCTAAAAGGAATCTTTTTTATACTTGAGTATATAAATGTGATGTTACAGCGAATTTTGCGAGTAATGCTTCAGATAAAAAAAAGTTCAGCGCAAATTCGTTTTTTCATCGAATTGACGTTGATCGAATCGTGATGGAAAATTAATAAAACGTGATAAGCGCGAGCGACTTATGAAAGCACAGGAAAAATATGTTAATCTCTGGCGTCACGAGACGCCGACTCTCTCACGTGATCTTATCACATGAGAGGCGGCAAAGAACAGCGTGAATAATTATTGCTTCACGGTATCGCGCGGTCGAGACGATCACGAGGAACGAGATACGAGCGTGGCTTTTATTACGCGTTAAATTATCGCTCGCGAACTCGATCGCTGAGAGAGCTTTGCCTCTTCACGCCGCAGGATCATACTCTGTTCGGATGATCAACTGCGACAATAATCGGAGTATTAATTGCGAATGCATATACATCATCCATATGACGAATAGCCCGCTAATTATTAGTACATGTTGCTTTATATGATTTGTGATGGGAACGTGTTGCAGACACGTGGATACCTTAATCGCATTTTTGTTTTAATTTTTAATTGTTTTCTATTCTCAATTATTTTCTATTACGATATGTTTAAAAAGGAATTAATTTTAAAAGTAGAAGTACTTTTAGAATTTATATTTATTTAATATTCCTTCATCATAATTGATAAATCAGAAGCTTTCAGTAAAGAAATTATTATACCATATGTGATTTGCTCGGAAAATTATATTTTTAATATAATTTTTCGAGCAAATCACATATGGTATCATAATTTCAGTTTTATTATTAGCGATATCAAAAAAATAATTGAAAATATTTCTTTGCTATAAAAAAATTTGATAAAATTTCTAATGGTTATGAAAGATTTGTACATAAAAATTTGTATCTGACAATATTAAATGATTATATTTAGTGAAAGGCAACGCTGTCTAATTTGTACAAATTATTACCATCATAAAACCGTGAAATTTATGATTTAGAATTAAATGGCTAAATATTTTTTTAACTCTAATGTACAAATTACTTCCGTTTTTGCAAAACTCTTGCATTCCTCGATTTATTAAAGTTTCTTAACATTTTAAAGCTTAATTACAACGAGATAAACATAAATTCGATGTAATTTATTTAATTATAATGACGTGATTTAATTATAATGACGTCACAACAGTATTTATTGAATCGTAAAAAAATCGCTGACGTCCTTACACATCTTACAAGGTCTTTGTAAAATCCGTGACGTCACTCAGTGACCAGCGATAAGTACGATATTGATCTAGAGTATTATTATATCGTGCCTTCTACACTTGATCGAGTATATCCTTACCCTTAATAAAAGCATAATCGTTTGCGCGTGACTTAATGCTAGCTCTGGAAAAATTGCGCGTCCGAGGTGTCCCGTGGGCAATCATAAGACGCGGCAGGGTAGCTCTTTAAGATGCCTCGTGCATTTGCAAATAGAATACGGGAAAGAAGCATCTAAGTAATTGTAATTGGCACGTGTCTCCACGTGTAACTCGCTCGCGTCGAAAAGTCGCACGCGGCAGCTACGTTATCGTCCTGAAGTAGGCAACACGCACACGCGCGTTATTCAAACGCACATTGAAACAGTCCACTTTGCACGTGCTGATCGGGATACTATTCATCGACCACACGTACATATCCACAATCGTGGGTGCTGGTGCGTATTATCCACTCGCATCGGCTGTAATAAGAGCACCACGTGTGTAACGAATCACGAGGAAAGCTAAAGTCTTAGATATGTACAGAGCGAGAACGTGTTGACATTCTTAAGATCGATCGATGGGATTATCAGAAGTGTCGAACAATGTTATATATCGCTCCTCGGTGACGTTAAGTCATTATACTTCTAGACAAAGTCATTATCTCTGTAGCGAAGTTTCATTATCATCGCAGAGTGCATTATCTCGAAGAGAGTCCCGATATACTCAGATCATATTTTAGATTAGAAGAACGTGTGCTCTTCGTAATTGATATTCGATTGATTCATATTTCTTTTGTTTGTTTTTTTTTTTCAAAATCGAGAAAGAGAGAGATAATTAAGTTACTAATCAAGTTACTTTCTTTCGCAACACTGAGCACTTTGGCCTCTAGAAATGAAAGTGATTTTCGGAAGTATTTTTAGGAATACGAAAAAAATATAATAATAAAAAAATTCTCAACAGATACCAAAATAACTAAATTACAAACAGAAAACATGGGGTGAATCTCGCTTTGCGTAGAAAATTGTGCGTCCTTGGTAGAGGATGAGATGAAATCCTTTTTTCCTTTTTTTTTCCGAGATAATTAACAATTTGCAATTGTTAATTATCTTGGTATCTGATGGTTGGAGAATTTTTTTTATTATTTTTTTTGTGTCCCTCACTAAAAATATTTCCGGAAATCACTTTCAGTTAGTAGCCACAGTTCTTATAATCGTCGCGGACACTGTCTTGAGAAATTAATTTTTAATCGTATATGACATTCCAGTTTGCAACTTATTGTGACTAATTCGATTTCTTAATAATAGAAACTACGAGTTTCTATTATAGGTAGTTCTTAAATGAAAATTTCATGAAAAAAATTTCCACACAAGTTTGCTGCAAATTATAGATCGTTTAGAGTGGGCGTAACGGCCACTAAAGTCATAGATAAATATTTTATGAGAATCTAGGTACTTCGGTACTTCCTCTGCCCTTTACTGAACTGAAAAACCCCAGAAGTTGTTGACAAAGTGTAGAGCGCGTGTAGGATAAAGAAATTTACAGAGGAATGAATATTTTTAATAATCGCATTATAACAGAACCATAACCTTTTCCATAATGAATAACTTGCGTCGGTCGAAGCCTCGTACTCTCGACATGTGCGCCGTACCGTTTAAGTTATTTTAAGTTATTAAGTTGTTAAAGTTATCATGAGAAAAAGTAAAAAAAAATACCGCAGTATAAAGAAAACCTATTTTCTTAAACTATGTATTTTTCAACGCTATGTAGTCAATATATATAGTTATACCCAGTTCGCTTTGTAATTAGCTACAGATCCCGCAATGGATATTACAGAAAAAACGAAGAGCTTATCGCGTTTTGGAGGAATATTAGCAGTATTTAAGAAAACATTAAGCATAGTCTCATATCTAAAGTGGACCAATAATTATATGTATGTCAAATAGAGAAAAACAGAAAGAGAGAGAGAGAGAGAGAGAGAGAGAGAGAGAGAGGAGGGGAAGGCGGTAGAATTTTAACTTCAAATATACCGCAGTCGTGTAAACATTATTTAATGACGCGTTTGACATGCACGTGGATAAATTATAAATCGACTATTGTATAAATCATTGTCGAGTATGCTTGATGAAAGCTCACAAGTTGTAACGAAATATAATATTGAATTCG
>Ga0157363_1006453_pt1 | contig 11024 bp, 9 predicted proteins | sample AttsexASBM1_FD_111477 | JGI IMG/M metagenome (GOLD analysis project Ga0157363, IMG submission 111477) | Fungus gardens microbial communities from leaf cutter ant in Ribeirão Preto, State of São Paulo, Brazil - Atta sexdens ASBM1 | ecosystem: Host-associated > Fungi > Mycelium > Unclassified ...
ATATATGAATATACATATGATTATAAAATGAATATTTAAAATGAATATTTAAAGTGTAAAAAAACAAACTATGTAACTACATATCACTTTTTAAAACCACTTTTCTTTACACCAACTGAGTCATCTTATTATTCTGGGCATAAAAATATTCCGATATGTTTGTTAACAAATTAATTTACATTTTACGTCAAAATGTGTCAAAATAAAGAATAACATATCTCGCAAATTTTTTAAATATTTTTTATTAATTATTTTTTATTAATATTTTTATCTTAATACTTTTGTTTAATAATATAATATAGTTAGGGATATCATATTTCACAACAAATTATATTATTCCATTAAAATCCATAAAAAAAAGTGGAAGCAACCTTGAAAAATCAAGTTTAAAAAATTGATTTATCATTATTTGCTCCTTGAAATCATAAATTTTTATCTGAATATATTCTTGATTTGATGCATATTTTCCCATAGAGCTATAACGTTTCTTTTTCTTATTTCTGTTGCTAATGAATATGCATTTCACGAACACTATATTTTATCTGACTGAATATATTTATATATTCATATATAATAATTCATATATTTATATATATTTATTTTAACACTGAGTAATTATTATCATATATGCAATAGTTTAATCATTTACTTGACATTTTATAATATTCTTTCGTAAATACAAAGTAAAAAATATAATAGCATGGGATAATAATTTATAACATTTTAAATGCTCCATTTTATATCACTCGACTAAGAATAATTTTCTTTTCAATGATACAAACGAATTGTAAGTTATTTTTAGAAATGTAAACGTAGCCACTTGAATATGTAGATATATTTAATAAATACTTATATTACCTTCAATTACTGATAAGTAGTAATCAAGGTATCAAGTCGCAATAATAACTTTATACTGACAATGAGATCATATAAAATATTTAATCACAGGCCACACACAATGTATGAGTATTTTTATTAATCATTTTAATAGTATAAAGAGTATGAAGCAATAATAGTACGAATATATAAAACTTCAATAAAACAATTATCAGAAATCATTAATTGTTATAATATCATATCAATACAAATGATAATACAGTGTGATAACGATTACTATTCATTTCTTTAGTATTTCCAAAAGAATATCGAAATTATGTCAATTAAATGATTAAACTATTGAATATATGATAATAATAAAAATAATCATAAAATATAAAATATAATCGTAAAAAATATAATCAGTATTTGTGAAATGCAAATTTGTTAATAACAAATGAAAGTAAAAAAAGAAGCATTAAATATTGTATTGGGATATTACGATATGTATATGATGTCGTCGTATTAAGATGTCGCATGTATTAAGACGAAAGATTGATCAGTAGATACACAGAAATTTTAACCAGATCCATGTATCATTTTATCCTTCTTTTTCAATTAATAAGGACAAAAAACGTTATTTAGACTGAATCTTTAACATACTTACCGGTATTTTGCTGCTTTTTAAGAAGTCCAACAATGCTTCGAGAGCTCCTAAAGTTGACGCCTGGACGTAAACTCCTCGTTCAGCTAGCCGTATATTTCCCAGAGCACTAGACAATTCCTTTGCTATTTCTTCCTTCATAACATCTACTTCATCTGGTTTCTGTGCGACTTGCAGATTTAATCCTGTATGCGAATATCAATTTATATTATTCGTTTTAGTCTTAAAAAACATACATATATTTTAAATGTAAAAAAGTTAATCTTATCGAATAATTAAAAGTAGATTATGTACCAGCAATGGCCTTTTCCAAATCTTTAGCAGCAATTTTTATTCCTTGAGCAGCCTTAACTTCACGATGTTCGATGTATGCATTCTGAAATAAAAAAAATACACGTAGTATAATAAATATTATACTTCAAACTCAAGTATGCGAGGAATATTATGTGGATGATTCTGTATGTGAGCAACGAACTCATACTTAGCGAATCTCAGATATGCGATTCGCTATTCAATATAATTTCAAATTTATAATTTGTATCTTTACAACATAATTTTAAATTTATAAACTAGAGAAGAATAAAGAAATCCTCACAGAAATCTTCCTGTTAGAGGCGTTGTACATTTGACTACCTTATCATATGAAATATTGTTACAAATGTTCACAAGGAGAAAAACCGAATTTCTTTAGAGCAAATTAAGAATTGATATTAAAGTTAATGTCAATTAATTGATTGTACGTAAGGAATAATAACTGTAATGATATTTCATTACTCAAAGTATAAAATATAACATTAAAAGATTACCTTAACTCGTAATTCCTTTAACGGTTGTGGCATAAGAAGCGAACGAATTTGTGTTACAATAGGGCCATCAGTACCCGCGATAATAACTGTATCACCTTCTCTTAACATCCCATTGACTAGAATACAGTCTATCGTAGTACCAAGTCCAGGCAATGCCTTGACTTCCAATACGGTAGCCTGAAGCTCTTCGCTATACATCAATCTTTTAGCCAAAGGACCCTGACAGGCATCAACTATTAACGCCAATAGATTACCCATACCTTCGCCTGTATATGATATAGTGAAGTATAAAAAGAATTCTCAGATGCTACGTACACCTTATCTCCAAATATATATTTATTTATCGTTTTACCTGTTATAGCACTGGTAGGAACTAACGATAAGTATTCTCTTGGATCTGGATTCTCGTAATACACTGCTGCATTTAAACCTTGTTCTGCAAATTGTACAATAATATCTTTCGACCGCCTTTCGAATTCTCGTTGAGTATTAGATTCTTGATTCTTTACTATATCTTGAACATCCTTACGATTCATGGTCTGCCAATCGTACAATCTGAAAAAATTAAATCGCCATGACTTTAAGACTTAATTTGTGAAATACAAATTATTTAGAATACTAATTATTTAATTGTCAATATCTTGGGGATAAGTTATTTAATGTAAAATTACCTATCGATTTTATTGAGAGCGACAACAAAAGGACATTTTTTTGCTTTTAATAAATTGATACTCTCTATAGTTTGTGGTTCCAATCCATGCATAATATCTACAACTAAAATTGCTATATCACAAAGAGAAGACCCTCTGTTCCTGAGATTACTAAACGATTCGTGACCAGGTGTATCTATGATTAAGAGACCAGGAATCTTAAATTTCTTGTCAGCAAACTAAAAAAGACAATAATATATTACAGTATAATCAAAATTTCAATATTTAGAGATTTAAGTCTCAAACACTTACGCCTTTTACATGTTTCGTTGATTCTTGGATAGCTTCAATTGGTACATTAGTAGCACCAATTTGTTGAGTTATACCACCAGCTTCCCCATCTTGCACATTGGTTCTTCTCAATTTGTCCAAAATCTTCGTTTTGCCAGTATCGACATGTCCCAAAACACAAACAACAGCAGCTCTCAGATTATCCAAAGATTTCTTTTTTTCCGCTTCTATACGGCGATTTTGAATTCGCTCCCTTGCACGTTCCTTTTTACGTGCAGAATCTGGCACTTTATCTTCTACTTCACTGTCTTCCTCACTTTCATCCTCAGACTCGGATTCACTTCCGCTTTCGCTCTCTGTATCGCTCTCGGATGATTCTTTTTTTTCTAATTCTTTTTGAACAGGTTTCTCTTTTTCAAGTGTCTTTAGAATATCATCGGATTTATCTGAAATTAATTAAGATTCAATTACTTTAATGTATCATTACAATGATAAGTTTCTAAATAAACTATAATTCTAAAATTTATATATAAAATAATATCTATTTATATATAAAATAATACCTTCTTCTTCCTGTTCATCATCAGTGGTGTCGGCATCCCACGAATCCTTGACATCGTCTTCTTCTTTCTTTTCTTGTTCTTCTTTCACTGGTTCATCTACAATCTCCACTTGTACCTGAGCCGCAGATGCTTCATTATCAATTTTTTCTTCTTCCTTCTTTTCTACACTAGTTTGTTGCTTTAATTTATTTGGTCTAATTCGTGTTCCTAAAATAATTTCAATAATTAATATAACAACTTTAATAAATTTCTCTGTAAACACATTCTGTAAAAAATATGTACATATAATACCTGGTCTAGGTTTTTTCTCTCCTACTTCAGGCAATTCAACACCTTGAGCTTTTAACGCTTCAATCATTGCTTGCGCTCTAGCTCTATCTTGTTTCTGTTTCGTTGTTAAAAATTTTCCTTCGGCCTTTAATCTTTCTTTTCGTTGTTTTTCTTTTAATTTTTTCTTCTCTTTACGTTCTTGTTCCAAACGCAACTGTTCCAATCTGGCTTGTTCTCGTAATTCTTCTTGTCGTAATCTTTCTTCCTCTTCTCGCTTCAATCTTTCTTCTTCTTCTTTCATTTTCTTTAAAGCTTCCTGCATGGCAGCAATAGTTTTCTTTCCAGGACCTTTACCTATTATAGAAATCTATTATGTAAAAGAAAAATTATTCAAGCAATATAACTAGTAACTGAAATTACCTTTCTCTTTAGTTTCTTCTTTACCACCTTTCTTTTTTTTCTTCTTTGAACCATCTTCAGGCTCTGCATCACCATCAGCTTCTATACTATCTTGTTTCTTTGTTGATATAACTTTATCATTTTTCTTTTCTTCAGAAGTTGCAGTTTCATCATCTTCTTTCTTGTTATCTTCCTTAGTAATTTCCTATTGTAATAAAAATTAAATAATAGATCTCATTTGTAAGAATACTTCATTTTTTAATTAAAAAGATCTTATATATAAAAAAAAAGTATTTATTTAAAGAGAATCAATAATATACATTTTATCTGTCTTACCGTTTTTTTCTGAGCTAACTTTTTTTGTTTCTCCCTCTCCTTTTTTTCTTTCTTCTTTTGTGCTGCTGTTTTTACAGTACTAATTTCAGTGTCCATATCAGTATTATTAAGTTCCGATTCTACTATATTATTGTCTGTAGTTTCTTCTTTGATATCATTTTTTTCAGCCTTTTCTTTCTTTTTATCCTTTTTTCCTTTTTTCTTTTTATCTTCATCGTCAAGCTTTTGCTCATTTGATGGCTCTGTTTTAATTTCAACTTTGTTATCTGTTGCTGGTTTTGTTCCAGAATATTCCAGTGCCAACTCCGCCAACGTTTGTTCGATTTCTTCATCACTGTCATTACGCTTTCTCCTACCTATTGACGCAAATATCTTTTACAATTAAAAGAATATTATAAAATTAAACTTATAACATTTACAAAGTATATATATATATAATGTATAATTACAATAATTCTCTATGAATTATTGATATAATTTCAAATAGTATTTGGCATGCATTTAATGATACAAAATTGCTCTTATCAACACAATAAATTTAAAAATCTTTCAGGACACAAATAATCTCAATTGGTTAAGATAATTTCAATAAAACACAGCTTTTCTAATAATTGAAAACAAGTGAAATAATTATTAGTTTGAATTTTTTCTCTCTTCACCTTGTCTTATCCATGATAATGAAATTTCAATAAAATTTTATATCTCTACTTAATATTATTATACAACATTGACAATATCATATTTAATAATCTTAAAAATTATTTTCCATAAACCATATCGATATTAATATAGACACAATGCAATTCAAGCTTCAATTTTTCCAATTTGTTATCTATATCGAACAATGTTACTTTTACTAGGATACATTTCGAATTAAGCAAGCATGCGATATCATTTTTTTTTATTCTTTGGTGAACAACAAGGACAAATGATGCATCATATTTGTATGTAATTTAGAATGTACCTCTATATTTATGATCTGTTTTCTGTTCCTGCATTAGACTGTGCACTAGAACTCTCTTTCTTGCTTTAAATAAATATCAAACGTATTTCTATTTCACTTTAATTTCCAAATGTACACTAATTCAGCCACAGAAAACAGATCTTTAATTGACTGAAACAACATGTTAATACTACAAAAATTGTAATCAATTGTTCTTTGGCCTTCCTACAGCGTGATTTTATAATATAATATAATGTTATCTAACGTCAGACATTATTAGAACGATAGATATAGAAACTACTGCCAGATTCGTTACGACGATTTCTGTAAAAAACATAGAAAACATTCGCGTAGATGCTACAAGCGAACGTATCGAGTGTTATAATCGCCATATGCGGCGCCGAGAGGACGACGACGACGTCGCTCAATCCAACGTGCAAACGTGCGATTTAGGTTAGGTCGTATAGCAGACGACATTTGCCATCGGAGCCAGCGGCATGCAATTACATATGTTAAATCGACACGTGTCAATTCAACGACGTGATAGCGCTCATTGTCGATTCCGCTCACCTTTCTTGCCCTTTTTCGACTGCGATTCCTGCATCTTGGATCGCTGCTGCGGTCGACTGCTCCGTTCAGCTTTCTCCCCGACTCCTCTCTCTTGCTTTTCCCCGGCACTCCCGACAGACTGTCTTGGCGATTGGATCGGCCGGTGGTGGTGCGTGCGTTGTTCTTCGGATGAGGAACGGCGTGATACTCGCGTGCGACCGATGAAAAGTCATGCAGGCGCAGAAAAAAAAATTCTCGTGCGAAATCACCACGAGCGTACTCGCGACCGGGTCTTGAAGGCAGGGCGATATACAGCAACACAGCTAGCACGGAATACGGAGCTGTGATCGCACACGTGTGGTGGTGGTAGTACTAGCAGTAGAGCACTATAATATAGGTATTCGCATCCGCCATTTTTAGTCCTTTCCCTTATTCTTTCTTCTTTCTTTAACTTTCTCTCTTCTCTTTTCAATCTTCTCAGCTCAATGGCGAAGTAGAGAGAGCAAAGAATTGGAGAAAAGATCAAGAGAGTGAGGAAGGGACTGAAAATGACGGATGCGAATATTCATTATATCATATTATAGTGCCTTATAGTAGCCGTAAGTCCGGATCTACAATGGATGTTTTAAACTTTAAGCCGCAAGAAATTGACCAATTATAGTCGAATTTGAGGAGAATAATCGACTATGATTTGTCTATTTCTTATGGCTGAGGCTAGAACTTTATTGTAGATCCGGATTAACGATCACTCCGTAGAGGACATGCTGGACAATGGGTCGAGTGACCACCAGGGTTACCAAATCGAAAAAAAAATAATTTCCATAGAATTTGTAGTAAAATTTCCCGAGAAAAAAATTCTCTAAAAAAAAATATAAGAAATTTCCAAGAAATTCTGGAAAAAATAAAATTCCGGAGAAAATTTTGTAAAAATCTAAAGAAAAATCACAAAATTCCTGAGATAACAGAAAAAATTATTAAAAATTATTTTTTTATTTTATGTTTAGTAAATAATGACACAAACTAGAGTATACAAAAATTATTTGATTTTAATAATAAAAGTACATATACACAAATTATAGCATTATTTGCATAATGTTGCGAGTATAATGTTATATAACTAAAAACACAAATTAAAATATATTAAAATATTTTTATACGTAAATAAACATTTTTAGAAAAATATATTCTTAACAAGCTGACTAATATCACATTACTAAGTAATATCATATTAATTAGAAAGAAATCTGAGAGAGAACATGACGACACAAAACTAACCGCAAAATGCTACCGCGCACTACTGCCCTCTGACAAAGTGGATGTAAACTACATAGCAACGTCCACTTTCTTAGGGTACATCGTCTATTTTTCAAGGTTAGAAATGATAAATCAATATTTGATTCATATAATCGTGCTACATATAACATACGTTACTTTGGAATGTAGTCCTAGAGTCACTCTAGTGAGAGTCGAAATACAAAACCAGAAGAACGCCATGTTTCTTATTGGAAACGGCTAATAATTCTTATTCTTTTTTAATAAGAGACACCTGTCCTCGGAAAAATAAGAGGGAAGTCAATACGACTAAAATTAGACTGGCAGTGTTATTTTAAGATAATTATTTTAAGATAATTAATTCAAGTCGAAGTGAAAAAACGTTCCAGCGTCATCATCTTGACAAATGTGATACTATCATAGACATCTATGAGTACTACATCTATAAAAATTGCTCTCACCTATTCACTTACATTCATTAATCATTAACAAACTGTAACATGGCGGCACCAATCATGTAGAGGACCGCTTATGGCTTTTATTAGAGTGATTCTAACCCTAGCCATTTTGCCGACTTAAACTCGCCCATTCAAATGTTTTTTTTTCTTGATGCGTTTCGAAACACGCCATTTTTGTGCGATCAACTGCCCACACTAGATCTGTTTTTTTTAATTGAACTTCTTGTATCGTTGATCATTTTTTCTTTTTTTCTCTAGAGAAAAGAAGGAAAAAAGATTAACAATGCAAGAATTTCAGATGAATATCAATTACCCACATTAATTGATTAATTTATTAATCATTAATTGGTTAATTTATCATAATATAATCTCATTGCTGAAGAAGTTCATAAAAGAATTCATTTTAAAGAATAGAAATACATATAGAATTAGAAAAATTAATATATGAAACATTCTTTTTCTTAAACATTTATATTAAGAAAACATCTACGTCAAATAACAGCTATATGAGTTGAAAAATAAGGTAAGTTTTTAACTTTTTTTCGATTTTAGTATAAAAAATTTATACACCATAAAACATAAAATTCATTAAAAATAAACGTTTAAAAAATATTTAATAAACATTAAATAAATGTTTATCCTGAAAATGAATTGTGAAATGTAAAATAATTAATGAAAAATAAATGTTTAAAAAACATTTCCTCTTCATTGGGACATAATGTGAACATAAAATAAATGTTTAAAAAATGTGTTTCGTCAAGCCATTATCTTAAATAAACAAGTTTTTAATAAACAAGTTTAAATAAACAAATTTTTAATATAAAAAAACACATTTAATAAACGTTAAATAAGCATTTAAAAAATATTTCTTCAATATGCTATTTTAAAAGAGTAATTAATATAAAACAAACATTTAATTAAATAAACGTTTAAAAAATATTTCTTCCAATTATTTCAAATAAATAATTGATGTAAAATGAATATTTAATTACTGTTAAATAATCATTAAATTTAAAAAATGTTTTTTATTATTTGAAGTAAAAAATAACTTTAATTAAATAAAATTAAACTTGAAGTAAAAAATTGAAGTAAAAATGAATAACTGGGCCCCCCACTTCAGCATGGTATTTTTTTCCTGTGTTATTAAAACTTACATAACGAGTTCAAACGATGGATAATCGTTTTTTAAATTATTTTTCTTGGCGTTCTTTATTTCAAAAATTAGACACAATATTTGGTTTAATTGATAGAGTATTATTGTTACACCGAAAAAATTGTATTCTTAACTTAAGATTATCTCACTTACGTTCTTCTAAAATAAACGCCAAAACAATTTTCTCATTATAGTTTTGCAATGTTTATGGAATATTACAAGCATATTACTGACATTTTTGCAGGCTTATTGTTAATTTACATTTCTGTAATACTTCTGCAATATTACATTGCAATCTATAATATTGTAACATTGCAGCAATATTGCTTTAATCTTCTGTACTGTGTGTGTATGATTTGTTTTCTGTTCCTGCATTAGATTGCACTAGAACTCTCTTTCTCGCTTTCGACAAATATCAAACATATATTTTAAATTCCAAAGGTATAAAGGTTCAGCTACAGAAATCAGATCCTCTAATGTAGTCTATAGAGGTTGTGTTCTAAAATTTACTGCCAGTAGGGAAAATCTATAGTTTACGTTATGTGCATTATAGATTTTCAGTACTGGCAGTAAATTTTGGAAATTTATTTTGGAATCTCCAGAATAGACTGCAGAGACTGTGATGCCTCATACATCAGCCAGACGTCTGAAAATGTGGATGTCGGACATAGAAATTATATTAATAAAAACGACAACAGAAGACTGAACCTGTCTTCTGTTGTCACGGAACATCAGAGATGAGATAATCTCATGATTTTGATTGGGATAACATTAAAATATTGAACAAAGAAAAAATCTTAAATAAAAGACTTGTCAAAATGATTTACACAAAGAAACATGTATATAAATTTATAAAATGACACTTTATTTCTTGACCCACTATATGAGAATTTATTTAAAAAGTGCTTCCCTTCCCTTTCTTAATATATGAAAATTTAATCTTAATTTTATTATCGTCGATTTTTGTTTACAATTATGTTTTATTTTTGTTTTTCAAATGTGATATTATCTATTTTAACGTTTCATTATTCGTCGAGCGTTTGAACTGTTAACATCATTTTCATATTCACTATGTAAGTTTTAATTCTTTTCAATAATTTTTTTTAATAACTTTAATAGTAATTAATATTTAGTAATTAATATTTAATTAATTTTGTTCACATACAGTAAAATTTTAATTCAATAACGGAACAGATGATAATCTCATGTTTTTCCAATTTAACGTTACTTATAGATGACTTAAGTTACCTTAAGACATGATTCTGTTAAAATAATAAAATATTTGATTTGTATTCTATAGCAAGTCTGTTAATTTGACAATTAATAATTTTCTGTTAAGATTGCACAGTCGTCCTAATACAATCTTTCTAATAATTAATTATTTTTGCGTTATTAATTTATGTACTGAAGAGAACTCGAAACATATGTCGCAATTACTTAATAAAATTTTGATTATATGTCACACACTAATATTGGCATATTGACATTATATATATTATTAAATTTAATCTCTCGAGCATATTATTATTACTTTTGTTTAATATTTAAATTGTTAATTTTCGAATTTTATTAAAAATATTATTCTGAAGTCAGTACAATAATTAAGTGCTTCAAATTATGCAATTTATATATATAATACATAATATTAGTAGTATTTATTTTTCATAAAATTTTATACAATAAAGAAAAAATGAGGATATATCAATAATTCGTATTTATATTTCAAAATAGTTTTTACTTTTCTTAAAAAAATAAACTTAAAAAGAAATTAAATTTAGATTATTTTATATGAGAATTATAAAAGTTGCAAATAATTTATTTGATTGTCAAAATTAGGAACAACTCGATTTATCA
>Ga0157363_1006454_pt1 | contig 11023 bp, 15 predicted proteins | sample AttsexASBM1_FD_111477 | JGI IMG/M metagenome (GOLD analysis project Ga0157363, IMG submission 111477) | Fungus gardens microbial communities from leaf cutter ant in Ribeirão Preto, State of São Paulo, Brazil - Atta sexdens ASBM1 | ecosystem: Host-associated > Fungi > Mycelium > Unclassified ...
AAAATAAAAATAAAATAAATGAAGTCCACTTTTCACAATTCTGACACTAAAGGAAACAGCCTATTACTAAGGAAGTCATATAGTAGAGAAGTATTTAGATGAGTTCCAAACTTTGACTACAAATGTTAGCTATACTGACTCTTACTGTTACAACTTAAAACTAAGTAATTAGTCAAAAGAAGAATCTTGTATTAAAGTTAATATAAAAGAACTGAGTTCCTAGTACAAAGTATTGATCTTATATACACTAGGCTAATAGTCTATGCTAAGCTATATTTAACTTATCCTAAAAGTTATATGAGATTAATATGTAAAAAAACATATTATATAACATTATTGTTCTGAAATCTTCCACACCTTTCTCCTATGTCATGTGATTATATGACATTTTGATAATCAAATATGATATCATACTAAACCCTAATTTGAAATTCTCAAATAAGAAAATAAAATAAAATAAAAAATAAATAAAGTCTACTATCTTTAACTCTGACAATCACCCCCCCCTTTCAAGGTTTCTCCTCTGGAAAAACTAACTTTCATCTTTGCCAGTTCCTCCCTCACTTTTTGAAATATTCATCCTCAAACTTTCTATTATCCCATCCAAATAATAACTTTGCTATATACTTTCCTGACAACTCACTCCTTCTTCTAAATTCTTCTGCATTTGAATTCAACTTTACTTTCCACACTCATTCTAATTTTTCTTCCTTTATATTTATTTTTATGGCCTAATTTCTGTATTTATTTTCCTCTCAAACTTAGCTATTGCTTTCTTTACATTCTCTAAGTTCTCTTTCTTTTTATTTAAAATTTTCTCAACTTCTCATTTCTCTACTTCATCCATCTCAACTAGTTTTAGTTCCTCTACCTTTTGCCTCTTCACTGGTTTCTTATATCATACAATTCAACTAATATTTGCTACTAGATGAATTCTCAGAGAGATTGGTAGTTACAACTTCACTACATTCTTTAATATCACTTCCTCAACTACATATGGCCTCACACATCACTTCATCAACTTTTTACTAGTCTTTCTTTGAAAACTAAGTCTTTTGTACTCAGCATCACTTTATCACCTTTCTTCTATTCTTCTACCTCTTTCCTCTTTCAAGCTACTTGTCTCTTTATTTCTTCCTGTACTTTCCTTAATGTTACTTTAGCTTCCTTATGAACTTTCTTTATTCTCTCTACAAACTCCATTGCATTTTCTGCATTTTCTTTTCACTTAATATTTACTCCCATTCTCAGCTCTCTACTAATAAACAGTGATACTTTTGTTGCTGAATGAACTTTGTTGTTCATCACAAACTCCACTATCACTAACCACTCTAGCCAATCTCTTTGTCTATACTCTGTAAAGAATCTTTATCTATTCTGTCTGCCTATCTGTTTGTAGGTAGAACACTATCAACAATCTTGTCTTAATCCCCAGTATACTATTCAATTCCTTAGTCAACTTTACTACAAACTATGGTTCCCTATTTAAAATTACACTCTCTGGTAACTCATGTAACTTCTATACATTATTCCTAAACAACCTCACTAATTCTTCTACTGATATCTCTTCTATTGCTACCACAAAATATGTTATTGTTGACAACCTATCACATACTACTAAAATTGCATTCTTCTCTGCCACTAATGGCAACTTCATGATAAAGTCCACTGTCAAGTGTGTTTATGGCTTCTCTCATACCTCATTTGCCATCAACTTACCCACTGGTGTCTCTATCCTATTTTTTATTCTCTGACACAAGTTACATTTGTCCACACATTTTCCTACATCTTTTATTACTTCTGGCCACCAGTAATTCCTTGTCACTAACTCTATCATCTTTTATGTCCAGCTACTGGTATATTATAGTATAACTGAATAACTCCTAATCTCAACTCCTTATTCTTCAGCACATATACCTTTCCCTCCTTTAACACCAACTATTCCACTCATCATCCCTCAACACTTAACTCCAGCTTTCTTCATCTCCTCTACTACTCTAAATACCTCTTCATCTTTTCCTCTTGTCTTTTTTATTTTTTCCATTAATATCATTTCCAATCCTTCTACTACTACTACTTCTATCATTTCTCATATCTATTCTTCTTTTATTAATTTCTGATTTTCATTATTGCTCTCTATTCCAATCTTCTAATCTTGTCTTCTACTCAAACCATCTGCCTTCTCCATTTTTGTTTCTAGTATATGTTTCAAAGTAAAATTGAATCTTGACAAATATAATGTCCATCTTGCTTGCCTACAATTTAACTTTTGTACCTTCATGAAATATTCCAAATTCTTATAATCCATTCAGATCTTGAACTTAAATTTAGTATCTTCTAATAGATGTCTCTAATTTCTAAATTCTCTAATAACTGTCAACATTTCCTTGTCATAGATTTCATAGTTTCTTTTTGCCTTATTATGAGATTTGACAAGTATGCTACTGATTGTTTATCTTTACACTCTATCAACAACATTTCTCCTATAGCATAATCTAACACATCTACCTCCATCCTCATTTTCTTATCCAGATCTAGTGCCACTAAGATAGGTTCCATAATGAACTATTTCTTCAGTACTTCAAATGATTTCTCCTTTCTCAATCCTCATTCCCACTTTTTCTCTTTTTTCACCAAGTCATGTAATAGCCTAGCTATGAATGCAAAATCTTTGACAAACTACCTATAGTAGTTGGAAAGTCCTAAGAACTTCTGTATATTCTTAATCTCTTTGGGAGTTGGCTAGTCCAATACCACCTTTACTTTTTCTGCTCCATATCATGATTGCTACTTCATGTCTTATAGGTGCTCACCTCATAGTTACCTTGACTTAAACACATGTTGGGGTTTGTTTCATCTTGATCTTCTATTTTACTACACCATATGTTTTCCTTTTGTTATATTAGTCAGCACCTCATATAGTAATGGAGACTTTCTTATATTTTCCTCATTTTCTCCTTATTGTTTCCTCAAGAATGCCTTAACTATTTCTTATTGTCAGAATTGCAAAGAATAGACTTCATTTATTTTCTTTATTATTATTATTATTATTTTCGATTTATTTTCTATTTTGAACTAGGGTTAGGGTCTAATGTGATGTCACAAACTGTCACAAACTGTCACAGTCATATCATCACATGCTCATATGATATAATAAAAAAAAATAGAAAAATCTGGAATGATGATGTCATAATACATGTTTAACATATATTAGCCTCAAAGCTTACATATGGTTATTTAGGATAGGCTAAGGTAGTAGAGCATGAACCATGAGTAATTAGTATGTAAGGTAGACCATTTTGTACAGAGTTCTCTATTAAGTTTTCTTGTATAAACCCCATATAAGGTTCCTTTTCTTGACCCACTCTAAGGTCTTGAGATCATAACACTTATGGTCTATAGGTATATATAGTAGTAGATACAGTTCTGTATTTTTATGCTTTACCAATTGATCATCTCCTTACTCCTTTCTCAAGTCTTTGTCTAAGTTGTAACTTAAGCCAAGCTTAGAATTGTAACACTCCATTTTTATTCTTTTTAGCCCAATCCTAGAAATCCTACTTCTCTCATCTTCCACTTACACTTTTCTAGTTTCATATACAAATCATTTTCTGCTAAATTCTTTACTACTTTCTCTACTACTTCATCATGTTCTTCCTCTTTCTCTATTCTCACTATCAAGTCATCTATAAAACTCACCACTTTACTAGTATTGATCAAGTCCTGTAGAATCTCATTCATTATTGTTTAAGATGTTATAGGTAAGTTTGTCAGACTGAAAAACATTACTGTTGGTTTGAAAAATCCTTCTAGAGTCATGAATGCTACCTTCCACTTATCACCTTCCTTTATTCTTATATTATTATATTCCCATCATAGATTTAATTTAGTAAATACTTTTTTTGTACCTATATTTTTTACTATGTCTAAAATCAAAGGTAAAGGATAATTGTTTTTAATGGTCTATTTATTCAAATATCTATAGTCCTATAGTATACACTTCTTACCATTCTTCTTCTCTACCAAAAATACTGGTGTCACTTGAGATAATTTAAAGGGCCTAATATACTCTTTTCTCAATTGTTTATTAATAAACTTGTGTATCTCTCATCTTCTCTCTCAACAATAGATAAATCTTACCCTGTTGTGGTAACCACTAGTCAAGACAACTAATAAACCACTTAAGCAAACTTATAAGCAAAGTATCTCATGGAGATCACAAAAGAACTTGACAAAGAGTTTCCAATGTATTCTTACACTATTTATACAATAGATACATGGTCCATGCTATCAATAAATAACCCTACCCTAAAGTACATGTGTCATCCATGAGTCTACCATACTATTACCACAAGGTGTTGTAGCAACCACTTAGTACTGTGACTAAATAGTGTCACTAAAGTAAATCTCTTAAGAAAGTGGATATTTCCTGGTGATTACAAGAGAACTCAATAAGGAGTCCTCACTGTATTCCTACACTATTTATACAATACATAGATAGTCCATACTAACATTAAATAACCTTACCCTAAAGTCCATATATCATAAGTACTCTATAAGGACAACATACTATAAACATGTATCTTGACATCACTTCTTCTAGTTTCTTCTTTCAGAGTCTAGGCTTATAACTTCATATCATGTGATATGTCATGTAACTGCAGGCATATGCCTCTTCATTGTTAAAGAAAAGAAAAGAAAATCAAAATCAAAAGAAAAGAAATCTTAAATCAAGAAAAATAAATAAAAGAAAAAGAAAAAGAAAACTGTTAGTATCCAAATACACTATAATACAAGACAAACATGCTACAATCATACTTTTAACATCATTGTTTCAGTTCCTTCTATTATGTTCAGACTTATGATATCACATCATGTGACATATAATGTGACCATGGTCATGTATCTCTTTATCATCCAAAAGAAAAAGAAAATCAAAGAAAATAAAAAATCAAAATCAAATCAAGAAAAAAGAAAAGAAAATCAAAATCAAATATTAAAGTCCAAGTATACTATGATATACTCTTCCTTAGTATAAACCCCTTCTTCAACTGAATCACATGATCTCACATTTTCTTCACTAGCATTCTCTCACTTACTTTATTCCTAAAGATATAAATCCATTTATAGAATCTTAGAGAGACCAATTTCTTGGCTTCTTCCTCTTACTTTGCTACTTTTTCCTCCTTGTTCTAGATCTCTCACTTTTCTGCCACTTCCTTTATGTCTATTGTCTTTCTCTTTTTTTCCTTTTCCTTTTCTTTCTTTTTCTTTTTCTTTTCTTCTTCCTTTTTCTCTTCTTTCTTGCTTTTGTAACTCTGGTTTTTATTGCTTTGGTTTCCACTATTTTCTATACTCTTCTAGAGACCTCATCATCTTGACCTCTCTTGTTTTCTAGTCAATCTTAGGATTATGGCATACAAGCCACAACATTCTCAAATTTACTTTTCACTTCTGCCCTTCTATTACATCAATCTCTATTCTTTTCTCATGTTCTTGATAATAAATATTGACCTCCACTGTATACTCAATTGGTCTTTCCTTATTGAAAGAATTACTACATTCCTCACATAAATAGATCTTTTGATTTTCTTTAATTTAAATTCCTGTTTTCTAGCAAACTTTAAGCTCATCACCAATCTTATTGCTCCACTATTCAACAATACCTCTACTTTCTCCTACATATAAATTCTCTCCAATCCAATTTTCACTGTCACTTCTCTCAGCAATTCCTCTTTTTCTGCCTTCTTTACTTCTACTAGTTTTTTCCTTTCTCTTTTTCTTTTCTTTCTTCAAATTTTCTTCTCTTAAGACCATTCTTCTATCCTTCTCTTGTTCTTCCACTTTTGAAACTCCTATATTCATTTTTCTTCTTGTTAATACCTTGAAGACTGCCATGTCACATTCTTCTTTTCCTCCTTAACCCTGCAGTTTCTTGCTATATATGTCTAATTCTCCATAACCAAAACACTTTCATTCCTGCATCACTTTCTCCCAGTTTATCCATCTCCTCTACTCTCTTTCCATTACTATTTTTATTTCTTTGATCCTTCTCTATTCATCTTCTTTTCTGCCCTTTCTTCTTCTTCTATTTTACCTCTTAACCTCTCTTTTTCTTTCTAGCTTTTCTGATCCAAATTGTTGGCTCCCTCATACTATTTTCTGATACTTCTGGGAGGTTGTTCTACTTCTATCAGCCTTCTCCTAATCTTTCTATTCATTTCTCTCTTAAACTCATCTGCCAATGGTCTCTCTCTATATCTACTACCCCTTGCTGCTTGTTTAATAATTTTCTAGCTTTCCTATCAAACAAGAGCTGTGGATAATCTTGGCTTCAGTGGATGTACTGTATCTTTGGATGTTGCAGTAGTTATATTTTAAAAGAGAGTACTAATAGAAAGTAGGATATGTGAAAAGTCAAGATTATAAACATAGGCATCCAGAATGGGATACTACATTAGTTGATTTTCAAGGTAAGAAACTACAGAGTATCTATGCATCTTAGATACTAGTACTTAGTAACTAAGACTGTACCCAAAGATCTTATCAAAGTAATTGGATGAAGTCTATAGTGTTTTAATAAAGTTTATAACTTCAGAAAAATCCTATCTAAGTGATATTATTTAATAGTATTACATATATAACTCACTTCCAGAGAAATCCTAAGAGGGCAGAATAGAGTTTTCTAGAGATGACAGCTACTTTAAGTATCTAAGAGTCTATTCTAATCAAGTGGAATATCAGACAGAATATTTGGCAACCTAACTACTGAATAATAAAACTGTATAGTTAGAAACCTCAAGGAAACATTGTCAGATAGTAGAAGCTTATTAGTTAGTAGTTAAAGAAGATAAGCTAATAATCATAAAGGACTGAGTGGGAGTCTGTTGTTATAACTTAAGCTTTGAGTTAAGTGAAAGACATACTCTTATATCGAGTAACACAAGAGAACTCAATAGAGTTTCTAAGTACAAGATGTCTATCTTATATACAAACTACTGATGGTCTGTGCTACACTCCTTTAGCCCTACTGTTAGGAACAGACTAGCCACTGAACTAGTTACGCTAAAGTGCACAATGTCAAGCTTAGCTTTGACATCTGGCTGGTACTATATATATACTTCATACTGTACTCCTGACAGTATCTCCCTTTCAAGGCATGTGGTCCCCATATGGAAGTTATATGAATAGCTGCACCCAAGAGTTATGCCATATGTCATGGTCTCAGAGCCTTAACAGTCTTATGGGATTTCTGAAGAACCCAGTAAACTCTGTTTTACAGAGTGTCCAGTCTAATGGAGATGCACAGCTAAGCAACTGGTATTGTCCCTAGTGACATTCCTGGCCACATTGTTACAACTCAAAAGCCTTAGTGTTGACTTAAGAGGAGAACCTTGTATAGGGTAAACACAAGGCTTTTGAGTTGTAACATTAGAACTTGATAACCCATTCTTGGAACCGCTCCAACACAGAGCCCTCCCTACTTTTATTCTCATTCATCCTTGACTGTGAGCAATGCGCTCAACGTCAAGAAGATCTATAGCCAGGCCCTAGGCTTAAGGGGAAGTGCTAGCCAGGCAGAGAAAGCTTGGTCGGTCGGTCACACAGTAGCCCACATGTGTAATTGGTTGTATTACCCTTTGTGGACCAGATAGATAGATTTCAGTAGAAGCCTCATGCTGCGGGATCTCCTTGTGACCTGTACATGCAGAAGAACGGCACTGTCTAGTAAGGAAGTGTCTAGAGTAGAGATTCCCTTCTTAGGGGTGATATATAGTCTTTGAGTAGATAGCAGGGTATTAGCACAGAAATAGTTGGTAGTTTTTTGGTGAAAGAAGATTTGCTGCTGTTTAGAATCGACAGCGAGAGAATAAAGAAAGATTGTTTACTGTTGTCAAACGCAAAGGCAATGAGAGAATAGATTTGGAATACCACTGGTAACGATTGACAGCAAGAGAAGAGATTTTTTGTGAGAAGAAGATAACATAATAACAATTATGTTTGCTGCTGTTTACAGTTGACAGCAAGATAATAAAGAAAGATCGTAGGAAGATTAGATTTGAAGAAGATTAGATTAAAGAAGATATGACAAAGATGACAATAATGAAGTTGGAAGATTGGGCAAAGGTAGATGTTGATGAGATTAGGGAAAGATGGGCAAAGAGGAGAAGAGAGCTAGAGGAGATAAAGAAGAAGAAGACAGAGAAAGAAAAGAGGAAAAAAGAAGAAAAGTGATCAGAGAAAGAAGGTACTTTGTTTACAATATATTTGGGCACATGGCTCATTATTGTAGAAACAGAGAAGAGAAAGAGGAACCAGCACAGGTGCCCTTGAATAAATTTGAAGTATTGAGAGATAGAGTGATGTAGAGAAGAGAAGGAAGTGGAAAAGAGAAAGGGAAAGATAGAAGAGAAATTTTGAGAGAAGAAAGGAAGAAGAAGATTGTCCAAGTTCAAATGCCAGGCAAGGACAAGAAAAAAGAGAAAAGAGTAGAAGAAAAGAAGAAAGAAAAGATAGAGATAGTAGAGAAGAAAGAGTCGGAAGAGATGGAAGAGACAGAGGTAGAAATGTAAGGTTTCTCCAGAGGAGAAATCTTGAAGGGAAGATACCCCCTAGTATGGTGGAAGATGTGGAGGGTTGGGTCATAGAAAGAGAGATCATAGAGAGATAGAAAAGAAAAGAAAAATAAGAAAAGATAAGATGGAGAAAGATAAGAAGAAAGATATAGAAGAAGAGAAGATAGATGAAATAGAGAAGGTAGATAAGAAAGAATTAGAGAAGAAGGTAGAAAAAGATGAAAAGAAGATAGAAGAGACAAAGAAGCAAGAAGAGAAGAAGAAAGGAAAAACAATGAAGAAAGAAAAGAAAGATAAAAAGAAGAGAGAGATAGGTATAGAGACAGTGAGAGAGACAGTGGAAGAGAAAAGAGAGAAGAGAGATATAGAGATAGCGACAGAGGAAGAAATAGTGATAGAGAAGATAGATGAGAAAAGAGAGATAGAGCTGAAAGAGCGAGAAGAGAAAATAGAGAAGAAAGAAAAAGAGATATAAGAGATGGAGACAAAGATTAGAGAGAAGTTCGAGGAAGAGATAGAGAGAAAAGAGAAAGAGTTTGGAGAAAAGGAAGATAGTATAGAAAAGAGAAATAAAGAAATAGCAGAGAAAGAGAGAAAGATCAGGGAAAGGGAAATAGAGACAGAGGAAAAAGATAAAGAGATAAAGAAAAGAGAAAAGGAGATTTCGAAAAAGGAAGAGAAGAAGATAAAAGAAATAAAAGAAATAGAGGAGAGAGAAAAGGAAAGAAAGAAAAAAGAGGAAGAAGACAAGAAAGAGAGAGACAGAGAAGAAAAGACGAGAGCAGAAGAAGAGGAAAGAAATAGAAAAGAAATAGAAAGAATAGAAGAAGAGAAAAGATGTAAGAAAGAAGAAGACAAGAGATTAGAAGAGATAAAGAAAGAGGAAGAGAGAATGTTAGAAATAGCAAGAGCAGCACAGGAGCAGATAATAGTGATGCAGGCTCAGCTAGAAGCCTTGCAGAAGATAGAAGAAGAAAGTAGAAAAGAGGAGATAGTGAAAGAAGAAATAGATGAAGAACCATGGCAGAGAAAAGGAAAGTATAAGGAAAAGAAGAAGAAAATAGATTGGAGAAAAGGAGTAGAAAAGTTTAAGAAAGAGAAGAAAGAGAAGAGTGAGCAAGGAAAGAGAAAGAGGAAGATGATTTATGGATAGAAGAGATGAAGAAGAAATAAAATGGGATGGAAGGATTTTGGGATGGGATGAAAGAGGAAGAGACGAAGAAAGAAGAAGAGATACCAATTGTCATGGTAGCAATGCCAAAGAATACCAAGGTGTTTCTCCAGAGGAGAAACCTTGAGGAGGGGATAATGTTACAACTCAAAAGCCTTAGTGTTGACTTAAGAGGAGAACCTTGTGAACTTCCCACAATATATCCATCTAAGAGATTTACTCGTTGTAGATCATTTGTCCTTTGTGATAAGTGGTTGCTACAACACACATCACACTTCCATGCTAACAACTGTCCATTTAAAGGGAATGGTTTTACTGGGAGTCAAACCACCAACTGCTTGGAAGCTTAACATTATGTTAGGAACAGACCAGCCACTGAACTAGTTATGCTAAAAGTGCACAATGTCAAGCTTAGCTTTGACATCTGGCTGATACTATATATGTACTTCATACTGTACTCCTAACACCTACCCTAATGACCATGTGCTTGCCTTGAAATCAACATGTGTTAACCATGCTATATGACATTATCGTCTTTAAAACCTTCTGCATTGTTCCATTATGCCACATGAGCATGTGACTGATGTGACAGTGACCATGCCATTACTGTGACATGTGACATCACATTTTGTCTTCTTCACCTCAGTTCAACTGAAGAAAATAGAAATGGAAACTTAAAATAAAATAAAGGAAAAAATCAGAAAAATAAAATAAAAGAGAAGGAAAATAAAGTAAAACTAAGTCCATCATTCACAATTCTGACATCTGTGTAGTACTGTAGAAGTTAAGAAGGTCCTATAATATTGTCGTGAGATATCAGTACAAGACTTGAGAAACAAATGGTCTGTGTGATTGACTCAAGCTTTGGTATATGCTATAGACTTGAATTTAGGCAAGACAGTAGGTTCTCTTATAGATTAGAGAAGATAGATAACTACTCTGTATATACTAAAGTTCTTGAAATAGAGTCTAAAGTTCCATAGAGATCATAAAAAAGTCATGTGATTAGTTATGGAGTGATTAAACATGAAATAGAACCAAGTAGATCTGTATTAGAAGAGTATATAGATTGGAAGGAAGATATCTACTTTTGTAGATATTTTGAGCAGATTAGATGTTAGATAATGTCAAGATCGCTGAAGATAAACTTAACTTTTATTTCTCCTTTTCATTTTTATTTTAGTTTCTTTTTCATTTTTGATCTATTTTCTATTTTTAGAACTAGGGTTAGGGTTAAGTGACAAAGATCACAAGTCACATGATGCAAAGAAGGACG
>Ga0157363_1006455_pt1 | contig 11022 bp, 6 predicted proteins | sample AttsexASBM1_FD_111477 | JGI IMG/M metagenome (GOLD analysis project Ga0157363, IMG submission 111477) | Fungus gardens microbial communities from leaf cutter ant in Ribeirão Preto, State of São Paulo, Brazil - Atta sexdens ASBM1 | ecosystem: Host-associated > Fungi > Mycelium > Unclassified ...
ATATATACATATACATATATATAAAATTATAAGATAGGATATTGTAAATTTATTATAAATCGTTTTTTGCATGTTTTCTTATGTAAATGCTATTATTTCAGTGTGGATCCTTTTACTCGCAAGGATTGGTATGATGTTAAAGCACCATCTATGTTTGCCAATCGGCAGGTTGGAAAAACTTTGGTTAACAGAACTCAAGGAACAAGTAAGATTTCTTTTCATTAAGCTTTCTAATTAAAATAGAATATTTTTTTGTATATAAATTACAAGTTGCATATAGCTTGTTTTATACCCCTTTAGTTTTCGTAATTATCTCGCATATACACATTTACTGTCTATTGTGACTGACTTTCACGCTAAGTGAATTATTTTGTAATGTGCCACAAAATACGAATTAATTATAATAAATTCAAATATTTACCTGTTTACTTACAGTATATTTTTTATAGCTTTCTATTTTTATTAAGTTTCTTTATCATTTTAGAAATATAAATAATTGCATATATATTAATTATGGTTAAATTAATGATTGACATGGCGTAAATTGAAAGTTTAATATTATTTAGCAATACTCGTAGCTGTGTTATGTAACAAATATGTTAATAATTATTACAAGATATTTATTTCATTCTGCAGAGATCGCTTCGGAGGGATTGAAATTCAGAGTATTTGAAGTGTCTCTGGCTGATTTACAAAGCGATCAAGATGCAGAGAGGTCCTTCCGAAAATTCAGATTGATTGCCGAAGATGTTCAAGGTCGTAACGTATTAACCAATTTTCATGGGATGGATTTGACAACGGATAAACTTAGATCAATGGTAAAAAAATGGCAAACTTTGATTGAAGCCAATGTGGATGTAAAGACCACGGATGGCTATCTGCTTCGAGTTTTCTGTATTGGTTTCACAAATAAGGATCAGCTGAGCACGAGGAAGACATGTTATGCCCAGCATGCGCAGGTTTGTATTCCAGTGAATTATTTGTCCCATGTTACATGCAATTCTATTATCCATTTTAACTTTCTCAATAGTTGAATGGAAGGAGGTATTGCATATATTAATGCAGTCTCTTACCACACTACTTTCATTTTCAGTAAGTAGTGATATATGAACATGCTACATGATATTTGTAATATAGATTAAAGATTTTTTTATTTAATTGCAGACATTTATGTCTCAATACAAATGTCTTCATTCACAGGATATTTTTTTTATTTTTTGAAAGTATATTACTTTTAGGTTTTCTGAACATAACTTCCATCAAAGTGAATCGAATGCGCTTAAAAGAGAATGTTAAAAAGGGGTCAATTTCTATCTATATAATAACATATAAAATGTTAATATGTAAATTTCAAGCTAGTCATGAATTAGTTGTGTTTTATTGATGCTGTTTATATAACATTTTCCATTTTTATTTGTTTTGCTAGAGAAGTCTTCTATTATTTTTTTTTATTATTTTTTTTATTTAATTTTTCATTTATATCATTCTTCCTTTGAGATGCCACCAAAAGGTTTGCAGATTATCGCCGTGTCGTGATCCATTGCTAATGCCAACTTTATTATTTACTTCATCAGAGTGAGAGAAAATAATGAGATGAATGGCAAAATTCACGAAACGCATTGGGTCACGACACGATTATAATTCACAAACCATTTGACATTTCTGAAAAAAATACCTGTGAAAAAACCTCAAAAGTTTTATTATTTATTATATTATAATTTCTCATCTATATAATATGGTTCAATTTAGGTAAAGAAAATTAGACAGAAGATGGTTGAAACCATTACAGAAGATGTTACCAAAACTGACTTGAAAGGCGTGGTTAGTAAACTGCTTCCGGATGCCACTGCGAAGGACATTGAGAAAGCCTCACAGGGAATTTATCCTCTGCACGATGTTTATATTCGTAAGGTAAATAATAATAATATAGATATAATATAGATATAATTGCAAAAATACGATTATTTTTTATAAATATTAAGGGTCAATAGGAATGTGATCTCTCAATTTTTGTATTATAAATGCGATATTTTGATAAATTAAAATAATTGTTTATAATCCACTACAAAGTGATATTAAAAAAAGAACAAAATAAAATTTTGTCTTGCTCTCTCTCATTCGATCTGCATTATATAGTGTAGTTGAGGTACAGATAATCTTATTTATTATAATATTTTAAGAACTAAATTGCAAAAGCTTTATAGCAGATTTTGCAATTTCATAAAATATCAGCCAAAAGTATCTCATGGCATATGATTTCTATATGGTAGAGTACAGATACGCATCTTCATTGTGAGCACGGTGTAGATAATAAGTTTAGAATTAACTCGTCATTCTTGTTGGTCCTTAATAATGTTAATAGAATGTTAAGAGTATCAGTAAATAAGAAAATATAATTTTATTAGGTAAAAGTATTGAAGAAACCACGCTTCGAGCTTAGCAAATTATTAGAGTTGCACGGAGATGGAGGTGGTAACAAGAGTGAGGAAGCTGGAGACAGTGGTTCTAAGATAGACAGACCGGAAGGTTATGAACCACCAGTACAAGAGTCTGTTTGAAGATGAGTGTTTTAAAATCTTTCGTAAAAATAAAAATCAGAAGATTGTGTAAATAACACCTTTATTCACATTTTTTTTACCCGTATTTAGTTCACACTACAGATTGTAGTGTGTGCCACAAGTTACCACTATATACTTAACCCCTATCGCGTCCTTGAGATTAAATGATAGAATTGATTGAATCAATAAGCTTGATCAGTAAGAACAATTCTATTTAATTAAATTATAAATTCATTAGTTCTTTTATAATATATGTTATACTGTTCGAAAGTAACATTCTAAAACTTTCACTCCAGGAAGCTAGTAGGTATATAATAAACACAAAGAAAAATATCTTCGTGAATACATCCACCCAATACATACTGCAACAAAGAAAAGACATTGAATCGGTGTGCAGAAAAAAGTGATTTTTCCTCATACGATTTCAAACTTACATTCTCAAATGTCGACGAGCAGCAGGCAACGTTTCTGGCATCTCTTTTAAGATGTAAATTCTAGCCGCTCGAATGCAATCTTCAAAGTATTCATCTATATCCAAGTCTTTGCCGTGCACTTGATAGTTTTTACGTTCTGTGTTGTTAATCTTTTTCCGTATGTCTTCAACGTGCTTGTTTTCGAAGTCCCATTGATTATTTGCATAATATTCAAAAACTTCAAATCCTTTGTTTATACGGCGTTGTATGTGACACATGCTGTGATACAAACAAGTATATATGAGCAAAATGAGCAAACTTGTGTAAATACTTTTACGACTTACATCGGTTTATATCCTGCCAGAAAAAGAAATGCATCGATAATATAAGCGGGAATCATGTGAAAAAACAATATACAAATATTGTGCATTAATCGCGATTTTTTCAAGCTACCACCTGGATACCAAGCGACTCCATTCAGAGGTATCCTTTCCGTTATCTTTCGGCCGCGTTTAATTATTTCTGCCCAAGTAATCTGTAGACAAGAACAAAAATCTCATTTCGATATTGTTAAAAAATGCATATAACATTTATTATTTTCTATTTACTTTAATCTCAGCACTACTCGTCATATTAAAAACACGTTTTTCGTAGTCCTTAAAGTAAATAAAATTCCATGTGGCAAGAAGAAGACCATTGACAGTAATATCGACAGGTAGATAATCAGCGTAACCGTTTTCATTACAGAACATTGTTCTGATTACTCCTTTGCCAGCGCCGATCAAAAGACCGGTAGGTCCATTGATATTGTCCGTCCATCCGGGTATCGGTTCCTTCCAGATAGGAATAATTACACTCGGTCTAACAAATGATAAAATTTGCAGGTTATCTCCGTATTCAAATCATTCTTAGAATACAAATTCATTCTTAGAATAAAAAATGTTTCGTGAAAATTTTGTGAACTGCAATTTTCACGAAACATTTTTTATTCTAAGAATGAATTTGAATACGGAGATAACCCGCGAAATGCATGATTTCTATATAGAAAGTGCTCGTGAAAGTCTTAAGAATATTATCAAATGATAAATTGTGATGGAGATATTTATCAGGTATTCATTATCTATGAATTTGAACGAGACCTTCTCGTTGGTACCTCATAATTATCGCTGGGATGTGTGACATAGATTCTTCGACAAGACTTTCCGATAATGCTTTAGTGAAAGCGTAAGTATTAGGTAATTTCCCTAAGATTTTGTCCGTCATTGCCTCGACTACGTCATCGTCCATCCATTCGACGCATTTGATGACTTGATGAGGATCCGCAGGTGGAGGATATGTTTTCTCGCGCAAAATCTATCAAAGCCGGTTCTTATTTAGCATTTTTTGAGCATCCGGATATGCGTATTCAATAACTCACCTGTTCTTCGAGATGACAATAAGCTGTGCTGATATGAAGAAACACAAGTAAATGTTTCATTTCTTTGGCTAGCTCTATCATCAGTTTCGTACCACGTGTATTTAGTAGTACCGCTCTCTTCAACAGTTCATCGAATCTGTAAGAAAATTATGATAGAATATTATTTATTAGTGGAATAAATCATAAATGAAAGTTATATATAATCGATAATTATAAAGCAACACTGTCCTGGAAAATTTTTTTAGAATTCCTCACATATAGTTTAAGTTTCATTTCTATTTAATTTTATAACTTTATAGAAAATTTCTCGAATTTTTTTATATTAATTAGAACACTTCAGAATTACGTTTATATTAATTGGGACACCAGATTTTTGAGAAAGTATTATATATTTTATATGTTTTCTAAAATTCTTTAAATATGTGAAATTTGAAATTCCAAATATATTCTAAGATTTTAAAATTTCCGAAGAAAATGTATAAAATACAGAAAAAATTAAAAATATTTTTTTAAATATATCTTTATGAATATTAAAATATGATCATTTTGAAGTATAAGAATTTTTTTTATTAAGGCTCTTCATATAATTTTTCAGAATTTCTATGAATTGTATAACATTTTAAAACATTCTCAATTTATTTTAAATAAAGTATCTTTTGAAACCGTAATATAAATAGCTAAATACACAACTAGGAAATGAAATCCTTAAAAAAAATCTTACAGCCATCTATATTACCGTAATCGTAATTTTTGTATAACAATTATTTTTTTTCTCTTTTTACAGAGATTCGAAAATCCTTTCCTAATATTAATACATATCTGTGAAATAAAATTTATGCCGAGAACAACAAAAAATTAAAAACTTTGAATTTTAAGAAAAATTGTTTTATCATTCTCGGCATAAACTCATTAAATGCGTATACTTTAATCCTGGAAAAAGATTTTTGAATTTCTGTAAAATAGGAAAAAAGTAATTGTTATACAAAAATTATGATTTAGTCAGTAATACAAATGGCTTTAGGATCCTTTTAAATGGTTAAGCTGAATATTGTACCCTAGAAGGACAGAAGCAAGCACTTTGACTTCTCGCGAAATTCAAATTGCTATCTTTTTTCAATTTTGCTTTTTTGTAATGCCCTTTTGTAACTTTTCATCATTTTTCATGTTCTTAATTCTGCTAAAAAGTTTTTTTTTAATTATACATATATGATTAAATTTTTAATTACAATGTAATAAAATAAAAGGCTAATAAGAATCAAGCAACAATAAATAAATACTCACAATTAGATCAACGCAAATGTGTTCATTATAAAAAGTATATAAAATATAGTTATATAAAAACGCTACAAAAAACTTAGACTTTTAATATTAAGAGTGTTTAAAATTTTTACTATTTTTTATTTAATTGTCTATATAGAAGGACTGTTGAAGCCAATTTGGCTTCCTTCTATCTAATATTGCATTCGTATATGTTTTTCGATTTTATTTAAGTTTGATGGCTTCAAATATTAATAAATTAGTAGTGTTATTATTAAAATGTTAATTATATATATATATATATATATATATATATATATATATATACGTTTCGCTTCTTTCTATTTATTATTTACAAAAAATGTGCTTAGAACCAAATTTTTAAGGAGATCCTACGGTCAAATCCGGCCTTCCTAAGCTGTTCCAAAATTTACTACTAGTACTAAAAATCTATACGTGCACTATAGATTTTTAGTACGTGCAGTAAATTTTGAAACACAGCCCTAGTGAAAACTCTTGAGCAGGGTTGGACATGGCATGTATTAAACATAACGTATTATGGTTTTTATAATATCGTATGTTATATACTTGTTATACATACGTTTTATTATATGTATTATACGTGGGCGTTCAGAGAGGGAGGGTAAAGGAGAGCATTTGCTCCCCTCTAGTCAAGAGACGCGTATTGAATAAAAGTGTGTTTTAGAGCTATTAGATAGTGATAGATAAATTTGAGCAGAACGAGAGGAATAGTTTTTTGTTTGAGGAAAATGAAAAAAATGCAAACTTAATAAGAAATTAAAAAATAAGAATAACAAAAAGTTTTGTAAAATAAGAATGATAAAAATACAAAAATACAAAAAAAAATAAAAAACCCAAAAAACGAAATACCTTCTTCGGCGTACACTTTCAGGTAAGGAAGCTTTTAATTTAAAAGTGTGTACATTAGAAGTGAATAAGTGACAAAAAAAGGTCAACTCGATACTATAGGAATTAGATCACCAAAGGAAATATTTGAACATTTTTTCCTTACGTTAGCAAGAGTATCCCTCCTTCCTTAGAAAAAATTCTGCGAACCTCCATGATGTTATACATATTATACATGGTATTAAATTATACGTAAAAAACTACTCGCAGCTCTAAATTACTCAATCCTGTAATCGCTTGAGTAATCGCTACGAATCATAATAAATTGTGACGTCATAAGCGAGAAATACATTGAAATTTTTGCTCTTTATATAAAGAGAGAATTTGAATAAAACAAAATAATGAGATTGCTTTAAAACAATTGTAAAACTGAAAGAAAACTAACCTTCCTTTTCTGATAGTAATTAATAAAAGGCATTGTTATATAAAAATTATGATAGTCAGTAATACAGATGGCTTTAGGATCCTTTTAAAGGATCTGATCAAGCTGAATCTTTACTGCCCTAGAAGGACAGAGGCAAGCATTTGGTTCCTCGCGAAATTCAAATGAATATCAAATGAATACATTTACTAACGTTTATTTAATGCGCATGCGTAGCCTATTTTTATTTCACGTATTTTTTACGACTTATTACAGACTGTTAGGGGAGGTATTTCCTAAATTTATAAAATTTGAAAAAATTTGAAATTTTTTAAACGTTTTCATAAATTTAAAATATGAAGAATTTTTAAAAATATCAAAATTTTTTTTTATCAAGGTGATCTAAATGAGTCTCCAAGATATTTTCTATATAATATAATCTATACTGTCATGACTGTATAGATATAATTTATACAGTCATGACATTTATGAAACAGAATGTAAACCAAAAAAATAATAGGTTTACGTAGATTTTTTTAAAAACAGATTTTGAAAAGTGTTCGCTACAAATTTTATTTGCCAAGCGGAAAATGCCAGCAAAAATATAACAGAATCTGTTAACGGAATGAGACAGATTGACCGCAGAAATCTATCGTTTCGTAACCATTTAATGTGATATATTCCATTTAAATGATTACGAAATGACACATTTTCCTCAGTTTCTTCTGTTAGATTATCTGTCTGCTAGCAGTACAGAAGTTTAATGTGAATTTAGAGTAATACTAGAATAATACTGCAAATCGCTAAATTTTGCTTACTGAATATTTTTAAAACTGCCTTTTTTTATTAAAGAAATAATAGTTTAAATACTTTAAATTTATAACGTAGTCAAATTACTTCAGAATCAAAATAGAAGTAATGACATACTTCTTTTCATTATCGATACCTGACAGTAGCTGCTCCATGATACACGATATTAACATTCTCGATAAGTATTTTTCTATCCTCTGGTGATAATCCAAGTCCCGGTAATATCACATCTCCGCTAATGGCCGTTACTGCTTTCTCAAGCGTCGACAATCCTCTTTGAGTTCTAACTTTCTCGAAAAGCTGTAATTTTAATTTTAATTTAAAGTGAATTCATTACTCGCCAGATGTTTGAAGGTCATATATAATCGTACATTGCAAGAACAAGGTGAGTAAAAGCAATCCGAAGGAACTATGTATATATATATATATATAAAAGTCTTAGAGAATATAGACCACGTAGATCATTAACGTATTGATACGTCACTATTGCGAAAAGACATTATAAGAATATAATTATTCCTGGTATTTGTGATCAAATTTATCTATGAATAGAATTTCCATTAATATAACCAGTAAAGATAATTAATACATAACAGGATTTTTTCTTTGATAGATGATAATACGTAAGTTCAAAAATATACACGGAAAGAACGATTTTGTTAAATTATTTAAAAATTTAGTTAGATATAGATCTAAAAATAATTTTATTAAACCATCAAAATAATTATATAGAACACTTAAATTAAGCTAATTTGTTAAAATATTAAAATTGTTCATAGCATTGTTCATTTATATTTGAGCGTCTTACATAATTATTTTGATGGTTTAAAAAAATTTTCAGAGATCTGTATTTAGCTAAATTATTAGATATACTAGCAAAATTATTTTTTCTATGTAAGCATAATAAGAAATTTGTTATAGGCATATAATATACGCATAATACTTTTTTACATGATTTAATTTTGATGCTTATTTTATACTTATGAAGCATTTCACGGTAAATCGAACGGCCTTCGTCACCGATTTCTGGTGACTTTTTGCTGATTTTTAAAATATATTTCTTGGATTAAAATACATATTTAGTTACTTTTTTTTAGATTTTTATCCCTGTTAGTTTTCGAAATAAGAGTTTTTAAATATATTTTATAATTTTCTTTATTGATAAGCATTTATAGTTGACCATAATTTCTGTTTAAATGACTGAAAAACATAATATAATCACATCAAATTGCTTGTCTTGAAATTCTTTGTTAGGGAAAAAATATTAAATAAAATAAAAAGAATACAAGTTTGATTCTATAGGAATTAAATTATGTAAAAGAAACATTATATATATATATATATATATGGGGCATTTCATGTAAAAGTGAATCATCCATTTTCAAAAACGTGAAAAAATTATGATGTCCTTATTGAAACATTTAAGTAAGTATTCTTTCCTATTTTCTATTTGGATCTAATTATCCATTTAGTTATTCTTAATTCCAAGGATAGATGTAAAGCCAATGCGAGCCAATACAAGTTAGGCGTATGAAATTGTATACTTTATTCTTGAGAAAAATTGACAAATGTTTCAATCTTTTTTATTGGGTCTTCCCCAGTAAAAATAAAAATAAAATCGATAAACATATAAATTTAACATAAAAGGTGCGATACGAAGCAAATTGAAGTATCGTGTGTTAACATATATTCATAAAATGATAATGTTGTCGTATCTAACAAAATACTCAAATCTAATTTCAGATTATTATCTATAATTTAATGAAGTCGAATAAGTCATTAAAACATAAATCAAATTAATTGAACAAAAAATTTACGTATAATAATGTTAACGATGATATGTGAGATAAGATGTTAGCACAAAAACGTTCAAAGAGAGATGAAAGATCAAAATCAATTGTCATTAGTCATAAGTGTAAAATAATGATAAATAAATACAATATAAATATAATGTGGTAATAAATAAATACAATATATATATATATATATATATATATATATATATACATAGTTTATATAATAAATTAGAGAAATAAAACATGAAAATGTCAAATTTTTTTAAATAGATCTTAATATAATGGATCTAGAAATTTATTATCATTTTATGAATATATGTTAACTTCAATTTGCTTCGCATCGCATTTTTTATATTAAATTTATACGTCATTGATTTTATTTTTATTTTTACACTAAGGAAGATTCAATCGAAAGGATTGAAACGTTTGTCTTTTCTCAATTTTTCTCAAAAATAAAGTATACGATTTCACACACGCCTAATCTGGCTCGCATTGATTGATTTACATTTATCCTTGGATTTATTCGTTGGAGCCTGTAGATTGATAGTTATTCCTAATTACTGTTATACTTTTTCATCTTGTTACTTTATATAGTTCGTTTGCATTGGTGATAAGCAGCAGTCAAATGCCGCATTTCGATAATTGTATTCAAACAGAAAACAATAGGAAAGAATACTTTAAATGCTTCAACTTTACAATTTTATTATTTTTGTTACCATATGAAACACTAGCTAATCCAACACAGACCAAGCATAACACGTGAAACAAGATCGCAACGAAGTTTTAAGATCGATTTACGCAGTGCCATGCCTCAGCAATGTCAAGTGACTTTAAATTTTCTGCTGCAATGAAATTGTTTGTTGATATATTACGCTTGGAATTCTTGAAAAACGCTAGTGCGGCGCAAATGCGTAATCGGATACATAAGCTGTGTTCCAAAATTCACTGCTGAAAATGTATAGTATACATAAATTGTAGATTTTCTGCGCTGGCAGTGAATATAATCACATTTTGTTATCTTTCTAAAATTATATCTTGAAAACGGCTGGGCTTTTCAGAATGTGGCTTCATAAGATTAAAATCGCCATATAGTACTATATTTAGAGCTATTAAAAACAAAAATCGGTACCCTTGATTGATGCGATTTAAAAAATTTTAAACACTTGAACAGAAATGATAATGAAGAGTTACTCGAAATAGGATATCATCATGTGAAAGAACAGATTTTTTTTCTATAGGAAACGACATTAACTTCATTTTATTAATTCCACTTTTCATCTGAAAAAGTTAGAAAGATATCAATGACGACAAATCGCAAAATTTCTTTCTTTTGCAGCTACTACATTAAAACTAGCTGGACTAAAAGTCTACTAACGTTACTCAATACACACACACACACACACACACACACACACACACACACACACACACACACACACACACACACACACACACACACACACACACACACACACACACACAC
>Ga0157363_1006456_pt1 | contig 11021 bp, 4 predicted proteins | sample AttsexASBM1_FD_111477 | JGI IMG/M metagenome (GOLD analysis project Ga0157363, IMG submission 111477) | Fungus gardens microbial communities from leaf cutter ant in Ribeirão Preto, State of São Paulo, Brazil - Atta sexdens ASBM1 | ecosystem: Host-associated > Fungi > Mycelium > Unclassified ...
CTAGAAGGAAGCGCATAGCGCTTGATGAAAATAGTTTGCAATGCAGAATGATATTCTTATAGAAAATAAAAAATTAAAAGAAATGTTGATTTGCATCGTGTTCAATACGTTACATAATAACGCATATAAAATACATTATAAAAGCAAAATATTGGGTTGTCCGGAAAGTTCGTGCCGAATGTTGAAGGAAAATTAAAACGCAGAAAATTTTAGTATACATTTATTAAATTGTATAGGTTAGTCGGCACGACAACCCAATATAATTAAAAATATCAAAATTAATTGAACAAGTTGAATTTAAAAGGAACAAGGAATCTTTTGCAAATTTTGCTTACTTCTTCAAATAGTCGATATTTTATTTTCTTTATTCATCTCTGCTTTCTTCGAAGAAGTTCGAAATAACTTACGACGATGTAAACAAGAATTAACATAGGATTATTACGTGAATTAAATTGATATGAATTTGGCGGATATTCTTAATATATCGTATTGTGGAAAGCAAAATACACCTTTAGTGATATCTTGAGGTATTTTATGTATTTTATAGATAACATATGTTAAAGTACAGCGACAAATACGACCGAGAAATCTCTCGATGACGCGCGAAGTGGATTGATTAATCGAGCAAAGTTAAACAACGGCTCACGCTGCCGGGAAGATGTTTCCACGAGACGAAAGCCGCGCGAGTGAAATAAAAAAAAAAAAGAAAAATCATCGTAAAATTGATACATCCACGAGAAAGAGAGACGAGATAGTACGCGAAAACATTATCTCCCTCTCCCGATTAACCCTTATCGGTGAACTCGCCGTTTACTCGCTGGCGATTTGTACGCGTGAGGAAAACACGAGCGTATCTCGACGTCGCGCATGAAATTCTCTTGATTATTGTCGCTTCCGTGGAAATTTTTGTTCGCGGCAATTTACGTGCGCATTATCCAATTACGGAAATTTAAACGTAGCACCGTAAAACACGCCGCATGGTTATTTGTAGGAGCTTCTGCGAAAAATGGACAAGACATCTAATTTTAATATAAAGCTACAATGTTTAATTTACAATACGTTCCGTTTATGTAACGGTACCCTACTTGACCAACTTACTTAATCACGTAAATGAATGTTTACGGCTGTCGGCCGCATAAAAAGAAATTACTGCGTGCGAATTTAATTTAGCATACGATATTATTAGAATTTAGTATTTGAAACAAATAAGCAAGAAAGGTCATATTCGATCAAAGCGAACCTTAATAATATATTTGCATAAATCTCACAACTTCCAGTAAATTGCGCGCTGATTATTTGCTCGTCTTGAAATATAATTCTAAATTAAAGCTGACAAACAATTTAATAATATCGATGTTAATATATATCTTCAAAATGCTGTAAAGAATTATTATAGAAACATTCCTTAAAGAATTGCTTTCTTTTTCAAATATTACAGTAATAAAAATGGAGATAAATACTTTGGAAATATAATAAGAATGACTAGACCTCATGCAAATTTCAGAAATCCTTCGATTGGTTAACGTTAACCTTTCTCACAGCAATACAAATTTGCATTCCGCAGGTGGGGTTTATTCCATAATTAAATACATTATGATAATTAGATGACGGTCAAACAAATCGACGTCCAAAATTCCCATGGTGGTAACCAACAACTACGGTTCGCTTCGCACCCTTCTCTATTTGCGTTCAGTTCTCCCTTCGCCCGATCTTGACGTGACCGGCCTTTTCCAATTACTCTCAGTTCCATCGAACTGCCGGACGTGCACCTGTGTCCCGGAAATGCGTAACGTACTACAGGTGCAGCCGCTGTAACGAGCTCGTGTTATCTGTAGCGTTGGTAAGTGAGAGGAGATAGCCCCGAGCACCTTGAGGACGATTATATTCGGCGATTCATTTCAGCGTGTCACATCAAATACACGCACTGGGGGTGTCAATTGAACCGGATGGAACAGTTTAACATCTTTTAAAGACGGCAAGCGATTCAATTTATTTTCCGCCGCCCCTGCGCGTAACATAATCGCGCTCACGTCATTATGTTCAACATCTCTCTTTTTTTTTTTTGCGTTCACTCGACTGTCCCCCTGTATTCGCCATAATCACAACGATCGATATAGGTATCAACGTGATACCTTAAAAATCAATGATTTAACGTGTCGAAGCGATCTTTATCTGTATAATATAAATAAATAAGAAGCGCGCTCCAGATATCGAGACTGGATCTTGTTACTTGATAATAGTTCCATATAAATTACTACACAGTTATACTACATTTACTTATTATTACAGTTAACTTATTATTAATTTTCATTTTATTTTGAGGTTAAACTTTTATTAAGACACTTGGTTTAAAATGAGATGTGTTTTTTATTCCAGAATCGAACGGACGACCTGAGTTCGGAGGTAGGATGCGGCGTGAGATGCAAGATCGATCAGGTAAGAAGTTCCGATAAGAAGATCTAATCATTAATTTCAATATCAAATCTCTGAAAGATGTGGGAAATAATTCCCTTTGGAATTTTGTATGAATTTTTTTCCTATTTGTCCGTCCGCTGGGAATTACTATGTGGGGCATTCATGGATACATGAAAAAAAATATAGTCAATTTTAATAAATATTTAGTTGAATACTGCCAACTAAATATTTATTAAATATAAAGATATATTTATTTGATACAGAAATGTGATAATTTGATTTAACAATTATTTTTTTTATTTTGAACAAATATTTACTTACTGTAAGTAAATGTTTGGTTGGCAGTATTGAACTAAATATTTATTAAAATTAACTATATTTTTTCTCAGTGTAATAATATCAAATTCCAAGCAGCACAGCGTTTGCAAAGCGCTAAAAAAGTGATTATATGCGTTTTTTTATTACTTTATTAAAATTTTATAAGCGTTGTGTGCTACTTGGGATATATATCTCATATTACTTCATAATTTATATAACAAAGGGAATAACTAATAGCGAATTCGATTGGACACACTAGTGCATATTGAAATTGTTGTACATCGATTTAATCTATATAAAAGTATAAATATTTCGGATTATAACATACAAATTTCAGTTGACAGCACAATAAAATGTATCGAGGATTTTTATGGTTTAATTCGTTTTTATATTTACACATCTTAAACACACATCTTTACGTCAATATGTGTACGATGGTTTTAATTTACAGTGCATACTGAGTGTATCCGATCGAATTATTAAGTAAATTTAAATGAATGATATCAGGAAGATATGCTTTTCTTCTCTTGGGCTTCTTTAAACATTAGTACACACGATGATTTTCAATAGATTTTTTACTACATACAAATTTTTAATTTTCATCATTTTAATAAATATAATACAAAATTTATTAAGCGATTTTTGTAATATCTTTAAAAAGTGTGTATTTGTGTATTTAAAAAACTTATACATAAATACTTGATGCTTCCAGTTTTTTTCGAAGAAAAGAAACATGCACGGATGCATCCAATCGTGTGTACTAAGGGTTAAAAGGGTTGGTCGTCTTGTCCTTTCCTCAATAAAACTTAATCGCATGTGATATAACAAAGTTCGGGGCAATAATCGGGCAATCCTGGCGGGATAATGCGATATACGCAAATGACCAGTGCGGACGTCGCAGACGAAAATGAAGGGACGGCGGTCCCTCGTTTACAATGAAAGTACTTCCGCTGGTGTCCCAGGGGGCCCCGCCACTCCTAACTCGCGGCGGCAGCGGAGATGGTGAACAGCAAATAAAAAACAACGCGCGGTCGATGAATGGGACCAACGTGCGTACGTACGAAACGCATTGCGTACGAATGAAAGAATGGCCCAGTCTCTCTCTCTCTCTCTTTTTCTCTTGCTCTCTGCTACGGCTTCGTGCTTTTAAATTGGATCGCGTACAAGTGCGACCGATGGCGGATGTCGCCAAATTACCGTGCGACTCCGGATTCACTCTCTCGCGCTTCGCCCATCTCTTTTTCTCTCTCAGTTCCTTTCTATCCAAAACGGAAGTGCGAATGAGAAAAACGGGGAAATTGGGAGAGTAACTGGAGTCGCGCGCTTGTTATATTTCAGTTTCCGTCGCACGGTGAAAATAATAAATAAGTATGATCCTTTGTCAATATTTACTTTTGTCTTTGGAAAGAGAGAGAAAAATTAAACTGTTTTTTAAAGTTATTTGATTATGTGAAGAAGATGGAGATCTAAATCAGTAATTATTATTATATTAAACATTCGACCAAAGATACAATTATTTTGTAAAGACTTTGAATTCTCTCTATGTAAAGTTATAAAAAATTATAAAAAAAGAATGTTTCCACTGTGAAACTATATTTCATAGGGGATTATGAAAGTTAAAAGAATTAATCACAATTAAAAATTAAGAGAAATTATTTTCTCTTAACACTTGTCATTAGCTTATTATTTCAAAATCGTCAAAAATACACATTCCAATGAAGGGGTTTTCGAGGGACCGGAAGGATATCCAGTAACGCGTGTCTCCAGGACAGGGAACGAGATAATTAACCCCGTAAAAAAGAACAAAAAAGATCCTGGCGTGCCTAATTGTCGTGTCTGCGAAAAAAAAAAACATCAATGAATCGGACTCGTTCGTGCCGCTCAGGATATCGCGCGCGACTCGGCGTTCGTTGGACGCGTTGCGGAACGAACCCTGGAAAACGAATTACCACGCGAATTGCGCTTAAAACGATTTCCTCCCTCAGCTCGTTTCACGGTTCGTAAGTCGCCAGTAACGCGTACGAGTAACGGATTGGGACAACGTAGGTGGAGGAAGACACTTCGCGATCCTAGACATTTACGCGCTTCGACGCGACCCACTTTTAGTCTTTAGCTAAATTATCGCATTCTTTTGGCTGAGATAACGATTTTAAATTTTTTAATTCCACTCGATTTTTTATCTTTCGACTCGCGCCTGAATTGCATCGGTTACTTTAGATCTTTTCAAATTTTAACAGAGCATAATTAAATTCTATGTTTTTTTATATTTACATTTTATATATTTTATATATTTAAATTCTGTCTTGTTTTTTTTATATATACAAAAAAAAGAAGTAAAATATTACTGCTAATCTATTTTTAGATTAGATAGAAATCTAATTAATCGATATGGAGTATACTGCGTGTTTGTCGATCTCATTCAACTCCATAATCAGCGGATTGACTTTACGTCTCTTCCGGTAATTTCACAGGTCGATAACGACGAATTAATACCACTGGAATTTCTTTTGTTCGACGTCCTCTCATTTTTTTTGGTTGGCTCTCGGATATTAATATAGCCTTGCATCCCCTCATCTCCGGAAATATCCGTCGATGACTACTTCCGATCTCTACGAAGAGTTTATTATTAATAAATTGCATTCGTTATTCGAGATAAAATATATCCAACGCTTTTTGTGACAAACAATAAAAACAAAGGTATCAAAATGAATTAAACTAGTCGCATGTTAAAATTAAATGTATAAGAAATTTCAGTCTTAAATGTTTTTCTTATGATACGCTTTACATAACATTTTCTTTATGAATACTTGAAGAAAAACGTTAACCACGAATAAACAATAAACACTTATTTCCGTGTATCATGCCAAGAAACCAGACGATCGAGTGTGTTTGTCTGACAATGTAGTAAAGTGGAGGACCACTGACAGCGATGTATCCATACAAATGTCCCTGCTTGAAAGTGGTTACTGCCAGAAGCCACTTTGACTTGAAAATTGCTGCCACGAGTGTAAAGATTGCCAGATGCTAACTACTACAATCAGATCTCAACTACTACAAACTAATGAATGTGTGAAAGAAAGAGATTTAGTACACTATTTGGCGGAATTTTTCTATAAACATCATCATTATTATAAAAAACTGTTATTTATTAAAATATAGAGATATCGACATTTAAAAGTGATATTTAAACAAATACAAAAACTGTATCTATATGTTGAAATAAGGTCAGCAGCGGGCAAAATTCAAGATGTTGTAATGTAACAAATATAATAATTTATTATTTATCAATATGAGAAAATTTATTAATAAAAATGGAGTATTGTATGTTTTATTTACACAGAATCTTCTTTAGCAGTGATAATATTCATAAAGATTTTACATAATTAAAATATTAAAACGGAACATGAAAGTTTTTATCTTTATTAATAAAAATTTGTCATACTAATAAATTATTTGACATGTTACAGCATCTTGAATTTTGCTCATATTGACGTTATTTTTACACATTGTTTTGAATATTATATGCTATATAATATTTACCTATTTTCAAGAGTACATAATTTATATTACAACGTCTTATTTTAATAAATAATATAATAAAATATAGCAGATATAAAAATTATCACAAAAATTAAACATAATCGAAACAAAATAGGAAAATCTTTTAACAGTATCTACTAAAAAATTTGACATCGATAATCGATTTCATGTAAATCAGCAGCTCATTATAAAGACATTACTTAAAGAAGACGATCTGAGGCGCCATTACCTTTTTTCCTCTCTACTCATCTATGATTACCAGAGCCAGACTGAGAGCAGTAAATGGGGTTAAAGTAAAACGAGGAGAGGACAGATAAATGCTCGTTTGCGATAGGACGAAGATCTACGATCTACGGGGAGCCGCGTATGTGGAGGAAGGGCCCAGCTGGGGGCATAATACCCGGTGAGGATTTAATGAGGAAGTGAGAAATTAGCAGCCGCTGCGCCGAGTCGGTCAGCTCGACCATTTTCTACTGTCTGATAGTTTTGTCAACCCCCATTGTGCGGATGGCTAGATCGTTTAAAAACTCATATTTGACGAGGCACGTCGAATTAAAGCGCCCAGATGTTCGTTACAACGAATTAAACCTCGGAATCCATATATCCTTTGCTTCACAGAAGACTGATATTTTCTAAAGAACAAAAAAATAAATTGATAATCTACTAAAAATAAGCTGTAAATTAATCGAAATAATCGAAAAGGGCGAAGAGTTGTACAACGATGTCGTTGCGGTCATAAATTAGATAAGACATTAATCAACAGTTTTTTTTTCTCAGCGTACTCACATGATAAGGAAACGTAAGTAAAATAAACATTTTACGTTTTCGCATGGCTCCTTATGGCTATCAGAATTACAAAGCAAATTTTGATGCTAGATATACTCGAATTGTATACACTTAACTTCAAACGTGTATAAATTCCAATGTTAGTACGGTTGAATATTTGTCTATTAAATATATATAAATAATTTAAATAAGTTAAAATTTAAGTAAGCCTATTTTTTAAGTCTATTTTTAATTATTCGAAGAATCGCCAAAACTTTACTTTGATATAGAGCAAGAATCGAATTTGCAAATGTTTTTTACCAATTTAAAATACCAATAAAAGATTACTAAATACCGCTGACATAATTCTGCGATTAATGAAAACAAATTTATTTATAGCGGGAAATTAACGACTACGATTTAAGATGTGACACTCGCGTCTCGATGATTTACCAGAGTTGTCGTAGAATTCCAGCGTCAAATGATTATTAATAATGTTTATCTGGAGGTTCCTTTCCTTCCACGGACTTTTCATACGAGCTGACCTATGTGATACCCTCAAACACCACCATATACATGCGTGTTGTTATGAGCGTATAATGCGACGAGCGTCTCGAAAGTTCCATCCACAGTTCACGTCAGACTTACATCTTTTTTTAAATATAATTATGAAACAATCGTGAAATCTAGCGTGCGTATTGAGATATGAAATAATCAAGAATTGTTAATTAAGAAGATTGTTAATAAAGACTAGTCATAAGTTCATTATTAAAAAAGCTACTTGTGTTTGTTTACAGTTTTAGTTATTCGAATTTTTCACTGTTACATTAATAATTAAGTGTAATTTTTTATCAAAAATATAATGATAAAATATAATGTAGGCTGTTTAATATGTGTGGATAATTGTAATTTTATCAAAAGAATTCATAAACATCTCATTTGTGTCTGTTTTGACGGTAAATATATGTGATGTAAGACGATAAAAAATATCGGTATTGAGAAATATCAATGTTATATCTCAGACTGATTTTTTTTTTAATTATATTTTTCGAGTGTAATTATTATATTTCTCTCAAAAAATATAATTGTTTTAAAATTGAAAAAAAAAACACTTAGCATAAATTAATTCGTAATCAAATTTCAATTAATTTTATAATTAGATTAAAAATAAAAGTACGTCACAGTTCGCTCAAGGAAATTGGGTTTCTCGTATGATATAATTTGCTTATTATTCTGCAATGTCGAGTGCAGTATTATTTATATGCGGCGCCTCTCGAACTAAGCGGAGTCGATCAGTTCGCCAATTGTTAAATAGCACCTCTTGTATCCGGAGGTTAAAATAGATCTACTATCTACTATATATTACGAAATTATACTTATTTATTTATTACTAAAGCCAGTAAAATTATGACAATGGAGGGATAAGAAAAAAGTAAGAAGAAAGAAATATTATGTTCTTTCATAAAAAGTATTTCAATTAAATATGTATGATAGAAACTATGGAATTAAATCATCGTAGTTATAATTTTTAAAAATGTGATGATTGAAATGTTCCAAAAACAGAGCTACAGATCTATTATAGAAATCGCTACACTCTCAAAACACTCAAGAGACAAGCTGCTTCTGTATATTTATACTTTCAATTGCATTTGAATGCTTGTTTCATTTCAATGTTTTCTTTAAACTCAACAACACTTTATACAGCTGTGTCTATTGCATAAGAAATTTCTCACATTTAAAAGAACAAAAATCCAGAGCATTAAAATTTATTCAAATTCGCTTTTAGCCATTTATTTCTTGTGTAATTAATATTTATTCATTTATCGCATTGTATGTATAAATTTAAAATTCAATAATAATACTAACTTTAAATGAAGAAATTAAATTAATACAAAAATCATACATATTATATGTCAATATACATATATCAATTAAATCTATAAAATAAATTAAAAAACTTTCGCATTTAAAAAAAAACAATAAAACTAATCGAAACTAGGCTAATGAGAATTAAGAACGCATTAATGAAAAACGTGTAAATATAAAGGCGATTTTTTCTCTTTTATTAATCCATGCATAAAATATTGAATTTTGGAATCCTCTTCCGTAATAAGTTACATTCATCTTTATAAATTTATTCTCAATCCCTTTGGGTTGAGTAAAATCATAAAACAGCACTCGCTAAATTTAAGTATGTATTTTTATTTGATATGAACGCAGGCCTTCTCTTAGGGATTATTTTCAAGAGATTACCATGGCCCTGAAAGATTCACATCAATAAACTATAAAATAAACAATGTGCGTAGTGGAAGCTGAGTCGTACATATTCTCGGTTATAGCTGGGTTGTTGTCGACGACAAATGCCCACATCCTCTCGTGCAGAAAGTTAATGCGTCAAACTTCAGTTCGCAAATCCATGCCCGACATGGTACCATGCAACGAACGTCTTATGAACGTAGGCGTTACTTGAGACACGTGCCAAGCAGCCCGAGATTGGCCACGAAAAATTACTGTTTCGCCACGTAGCAGCACGACAAGTTATGTCACTTTGCTCCGGATAACGTGACCCATTGTTCGACCACTTCCGGAGCTGTATTTTAGCGAATTGTTGAACGCTCGACCTTCAGTGGAAGGATGCGCACCGGACAGACCGATTTTCCACAAATCCAATATATATATATATATATATATATATATATATATATATATACGCGTGATGCATTTCATGATTTGTCTAGAACATGAAACATTAAATGTGTTGAGATTAAATAGCCGCGAATATTGTACGCAATTATTGCAAAAAATTCTAATTATTAAAAAAATTCTAAAAGAAATAGCGCCAAATTAAAAATAATAAGCCCTCGTGAAATATATTTTGTTTTAAATACCTTTAAAAGAGAAATATAAAAGTTATTTATATATTTATCAAATTTTGTTTAGATACTGTGTGATATAATATTAATTACGTAGATATTCTATTTAAATTCATTATATTCTAAAAGGCAATTCATATATCATTTTCAATAGGAAAAACTTGTATAAAGGCAAAGTTTGTCATTCAAACTTGAAAATATTTTTATGGCCTTTATGTTTATAGTAAATTATTTTTATTTCATTTACATTAGAATATTTTATTTTTATATACACAAAATGAATAGTTTTATTAAAGATAAAAATTTCACTATATAGATACAGGTTTGAAAATTATTTTGAATTATCGAAATAATTATATAAGTACAATCATGATAATAATAGTGCAAAAAATTTTTATATTTCTAGCAATTAGTTTAAGTGTCTAATATAATTATTTTTAATGGTCCAACAAAATTGTTTTTACATAGCTAATTTTATAGATAATTTCAGCAAAACCATTTATTACGTGTATTACCTAGAATATAATTAACAAAGTTTATTCATACAAAAACAACAACATTCGAAAAACTAAAACAGTAGATTTTATAGCAAGAAGAAACCAACGTAAACATGAGACAATGCATTTATTTTACTGGAAAGAAGATCAAGAATAATTGTTTTCTGCATTTTTGGTTCGAAATTTTTACAAGATTTAGAAAGAAGTCGTTCCTTCTACAAATACGTGAAATTAGAATATCTCCATTGTCGTTTTCTTATCTTTATGTTTATTATTGCAGTGTACAAAAGGCTGCGAAGCATGGGAACAAGCGCTCGACACAAGCTGCCAAGCTGTTTGCGTTAGTATCGCAGTCATTTTTATTTTTATGACATTTTTTATTATCGGAGAAACTTACATAAAGCTGCAATATACGTAACGTAGTTTTTCGCATGACAGTTTTACATAATATTTTCTTAATTTTATAGAAATAAAACTCTTAATGTCAGCCCAATATATGTTTACAGAATGGGACGCAAGAATTGTTACCACCAAAGGAATTGTACTGCGTTTTGGGTTGCCACGACGCGTTAAATCGTTATTTTCAACAGCTCAAAGGTAATTGTGTAATCTC
>Ga0157363_1006457_pt1 | contig 11020 bp, 8 predicted proteins | sample AttsexASBM1_FD_111477 | JGI IMG/M metagenome (GOLD analysis project Ga0157363, IMG submission 111477) | Fungus gardens microbial communities from leaf cutter ant in Ribeirão Preto, State of São Paulo, Brazil - Atta sexdens ASBM1 | ecosystem: Host-associated > Fungi > Mycelium > Unclassified ...
AATTATTGTAAAGAAACAATTATCGTTTTTATATTAGGAAAAAGTATCTTGAATAAAACTAAGCATGTTTTAATAGTAGCTAAATATTTTATTTATTTTATTTATACGAATATAACAAAAAGTGTTAGTTGTGTCTGTAAAATATAACTTTCTGTTTTGTAGCCGTTTTTCTCCAATATAAATAAACAAAAATATTTGTTTATACCAACCAAACAGTTTAGTCGGAAAAAACAAATACTTTATTATTTACAAAGCAAAAAAATTCGGAAAAACAATTAAATTATTTGTTACATAAAATATTTGGTTGCTGTTAAGAAATGCTTCAATTTACAGTTTTGCTAAAAAACAAAAAAATTTTATCTTAACATGATTTTATAGAAAAATATTATATGTTCATTGCAAGTCACAATATCGCTTTATTGTTTCAACCTATACTTTACTCAAATTCTAATTTTTTTTAATTAAAAATACTTGTTATTTTAATTATTTCTGCTTACTCTGCACCTGCCAAGAGCAAATGATGTACTGGCCGAAGAAAGCGAATAGCAACAATATTATTGAAGAACACTTCATCTTTATGCAAATATATGGGATGCACATGCATGTACGTAACTCGCGCACAATGAATTAACGAAATCAATATTAGATTTTATTATGAGAAAATTAGAAAGATTGTATTTTATTTCAAGAGCAAACACCGTGGAGACACCGCCTCTACTTCAGAATAATACACAGAATGTGTGGTTTTAAATACTTCCGGTTTCACACGCTGCTTCACACAATAACCACAACAATGATAGCGTTGCGAAGCTGCGCGAGGATGTTTGTCCGAGAAAGAAGAAAATTGGATTTGCGCAATTAAACGCGGCGAAGACATAAATGGAGAGTCGAGCTTTCATCCTTTTATTTGGGGCTAGACTTGTGTAGCCGAGGGCGGGAACACAGTTTCCGCTGGCACGCGAGCGATAGTCCTTTTATCGTCTTCCGGTGCTTTATCTTCGTCGCGAGTCGCCAGGCCTTGAGGAAAATCCCTGGAGATTGCATTTCGCGCGAAACATGTCCGGCGCCAACTCGATAATCTTGATTTGGGATACGAAATTTTCCATCCGGACTGTCTGATTCTACGATTTATCGAGATCGTAATCTAGAGTCTAAAGTCCAGAAGGATCTAAAGGAGCTCAAATCCATCAAATCGTTGAAAGAAATATTATCTTCTTTTTGTTTTAAAATCAACTTCTACATTTCGATTTTGCTTTAAGGATGCGAATCCTTTCATTTTTATTTTTACATCATACGTACTTATAATAATTTTAAGAAATGTATTCTTTTATAATTCAATTATTACTAATTTTTCGTTATAGTGCTAATTTAGTTTTAATATATAAAGAAAGAAAGAAAGAAAGAAAAGAAAAGCAAAAAATGAAATAATAATATAAATTGTTTTTGAAGCAACCGTCATCGACAAATATGCAAACAAATATGTCGGAAAATTTTTTTAATATAGTTTAATATTTTTAAATCACATTATTATTTCAAAAATTATTTTTATTGTAATTTTTGTTAGCTCATGAAGAAAAGGTTTATGACTTTCTAAGAGAAGAATAATCCGAAGCCTCTTTAGCTCAGTGGTAGAGCACTGGTCTCGTAAACCAGGGGTCGTGAGTTCAAACCTCACAGGAGGCATTTTTTTTTGCATCTTGTTTATATTACAAATATATCATTTTTCATTATTTTTCAGAATATTAAAATGCCTACGCGCATAATGCATTAATTTTTTTATACTATCTATTTTTTATATTCTACTTTTAAAATTACAGTATAAAACATAAGTTTGATTGTATTCATATATACATTGTATGCGCATGTTTTTCTTTCTCTATTAAATTATATCAATTATAATATCTTTTAATTTTTAATTTTTATAAATATTTTAATTAAAATTTTTAATCTAAATTAATTTATTTAATTCCTCTAATTAGAGATTCTTAATTTAAATTAAATTTTTAAACACTTCTTAAAAATTTAACAGTTTTTAAAATAAATTAAGTATAAAATAAAAAATTTTTTAAATTTTCATGCGTGAATTAATTGATAAACTCTTTGTATCCAGTTGACATTAAAAAATTAAATGTAAACGAGATTTGATACAAATAGCAGTTTAGCTAAGATTAAAATTCATTGATGAAAAATACACACAAGTTTTGTATTTTTAATTAATAATCATAGAGCATGAATATGTAGATATGGTATAGCTTAATGATAAACCTTGAGTAACGCCGGATTCCGAAAGTATCGAGGCGCCTTAAGTTCGAAATCTACCGTTGCCTAAATGCCGAACGTGATCGGTGTCAGCGCCACATGTCAACCGGCATTGTCTCGTCGTTTCCTGCAGTTTCCCGGTATTCTGTTTTTGCTACCTTTCAAGGAGACACTAGTGACAGATATTAACAAATATTCGACGAGATGGATGACGATTTGCCATATATGGTAGAGTACGCGAAAAGTGATCGCTCGAAGTGTCAATTATGCAAGCAATCAATTATGAAGATGAGTCTACGGCTCGCCGCCGTTATTCAGGTATATGTCGAGTTGCGACAAAGAAACCGCGCAAATGTATTATGCCTCATTATGCTCAGTATCCTCGCAATTAATGGGGAGCATTTCATAAAGAAGCGAATGCGTGCATTATCATTGAACTATCGATCTTGAGTAATGATAAATAAAGCACCTGATGTTGTCAATTTGGATAATTGTGTCACATACGTGCTATTACTATCACAATTCTTGTTGAATTATTCAATTATTTATGTACAATTGTTTTCTCTCTGCAATATTTTCTTATTCGACTCAGGTTATAAAAAAAGGTTATATAAACATTTTTTTGCTATGTTACTTGAAAAACTAAAAACGAATGTATTTCTTTTTTTACAATGTAACATTGATGCATTCTTTATTGCTTTGTATTCATTTTAGACAACAAATTAAATAAATATAATTAATCGTGCTTTATACTAAGAAATTTTCTGACTGAAACTGTACTTCTGAGACAATGTGTTTAACCAAATAAATTTTACATAATATTTTTAGAGTCCTGTGCACGATGGAAAGATACCTAGATGGTATCACTTCAAATGCTTCTTTTCAAAACAAAGACCAAGTTCCACTAATGACATAGCTTGTTTCGATCAGATTCGCAACCAAGATCAAGATGCAATTCGAAAGAAAATTGGTTGGTATGAGCAAAACTTATAATTTTAATTAAATTGTTTGATCATCTTAGCTATTTGTTATATTTTAACTTGTAGAAGAATGTCGTAATACACCTTCTGTGTCAAAAGGAAGAAAAAGAACAAAAGGTAGTGCTTCTGGAGATTTTAGAGTGGAATATGCTAAGTCTAGCAGAGCCACTTGTATAGGATGCCAAGAAAAGATAATAAAAGGCGAAACAAGAATAGCAAAGAAAGATTATGAGAGCGAAGAAGCTAGAAAATTTGGTGGTTTGGACAGATGGCTTCACGTGGAATGTTTTGTGAAATTAAGAGCGGATATGGGATATTACGGAAGAGGAGATGAGCTTCCGGGTGCCAAACAACTCTCAAAAGAAGATCAGGCAAATCTCAAAGCTTCATTGCCTAAAATGAATCAAGGCGATGTACCACCACCTGCTAAAAAGGTTAAGGATGAACCAGAAGATATAGAGGAAACAAAGTTGATAAAAAAACAAAATGATGAGCTATATGCTATAAAAGATAAAATATCACGTCTTGGAAAGAAAGAAATGATTGAATTATTAGAAGAAAATGATCAAGAGATTCCAAGTGGTACATCAAATGTAAGTACAATATATATTTGAATTATATACTTAATAAATATTTTTTAATTATAAATCTATGATTATATGATTTTTAAGCAAGTTATATCACTAATGGTTTATTATATCACTAATCAGATTTTACTTATAGATCATAAATCTCTTAACTGATATACTATATTTTGGAGCTCTACAACCCTGTCCAAAATGTAATGGACAGCTCATATACAATTCTGGTATGGGTTATAAATGCACTGGCAATGCAACAAAATGGAGTAAATGCGAACATGTTACACAAGACCCAAAAAGGAAACTATGCAAAATACCAATTGATATGGAGACATTTCCAATTAAGTACGTTCTTTTATGAAACAATACGGAATTTAAATAAATTAATTCTATGCATTTCTTTACTTCAATATTAATAATTGCGACATGAAGATTACTTATTAATAATCATAATTGATTTATAGATCATACAAATCTAAGATAAGAAAACGAATATTTAAAATAACAATGCCATCTTCGTCGAGTGCTATTAAAAAAGAGGAAAATGAAGCAGATGAACCGAAAGTACAAGGAAAACCACGTCCTTTAAAGAACATGCAGTTTGTTATATTAGGTCGTACACAGAAAGGTAAAGAGGAATTGAAAAAAGAAATTTTATTGTTAGGTGGTACTGTTGTAACAAAAATTCATCAAGATTTGGCTGCTGTAATTTCGAATCAAAATGAAGTGGATAAAATGAATAAAAGAATGGAAGATGTTAAATTACACGACATTCAAGTAATAACGGAAGATTTTATAGAAGAAGCAAAAGAGTACACAGATTCTCCCATTATGCTGCTAAAAAAGAAAACTATTTCTAGCTGGGGTGGCGATATTAATGCTAGACTTTCTAATGTTATCGCAAAATCTGCTTCTAAGAGTAAGAGCAAATTTGAGAAGTCGGGTTCTGGTAAAATGAAGGTAAAGGTGAAAGGCGGTGGAGCTGTCGATCCCGATAGCGGTTTAGAGGATGTTGCGCATATTTATCAAAAAGGCAAAGATAAATACACCGTCACATTAGGTCTAACGAACATACAATCAAAGAAAAACAGTTATTACAAGCTGCAACTTTTGAAACATGACAAGCATGAAAAATATCACTTGTTTAGAAGTTGGGGTCGGATTGGTACTACAATTGGCGGTAACAAATTGGATAGAATGTCTTTGGAAGAGTGTATAGAACAATTTGAATCATTGTATGAGGAGAAGACGGGTAATCAGTGGAAGAATAGGGAGCATTTTGTCAAAGTACCGAATTTGATGTATCCGATTGATATAGATCATGGAGATCAGGAAGTTGTTTCCCTAAATTCAGATATTAAGAGTAATTTGCAGAAACCAATTCAGGACCTGATGCGTCTTATTTTTGATGTAGATGAGATGAAAAAAGTTATGCTGGAGTGCGAGATAGACCTGGATAAGATGCCGCTCGGAAAATTGTCTAAGAAACAAATTGAAAAAGCTTATGCCGTTTTAACGGAGTTGCAAGAAGCGTTAAAAATAATGACTGATGACGTGAATCGCGCTACATTGATCGATGCTTCCAACAGATTCTATACATTGATACCACACAATTTTGGAGTTTCCGGGCCAAAAATTCTTGGATCATTGGAAGATATCAAAACCAAATGCGATATGCTGGATGCACTGCTTGAGATGGAAATCGCGTACAATCTTTTATGTGACAAGACTAACGAAAAGGAGAATCCACTCGATAGTCATTATAAGCAATTGAAGACGGACATCGAAGTGATGGATAAGACGAGCGAAGAGTTCAAGATGATCGAGAAATACGTCAAAAATACTCATGCGGCTACTCATATGCAATACGAACTTGAAATCAAGGAAGTATTTATTATTAAGAGACAAGGAGAAGAACAGAGATTTAAGCCTTTCAAGAAATTGCCCAATAGAAAGTTGCTCTGGCACGGATCCAGAACTACGAATTATGCAGGAATACTGTCTCAAGGTTTGCGTATCGCACCGCCAGAAGCGCCCGTTACTGGTTACATGTTCGGCAAGGGTATATATTTTGCCGATATGGTGTCGAAGTCTGCAAATTATTGTTGCACACACAGCCAGAATCCAACTGGTTTGTTGCTGCTTTGCGAAGTTGCTTTGGGTAATATGTACGAGAAATATCAAGCGGACTACATCGAGAAGCTACCGAAAGGAAAACATTCGACATTGGGTCGTGGCCAGACGCAACCTGATCCGCAAACTGTCTATAAGACCAAGGACGGTATTGAAGTACCTTATGGAAAGGGAGTATTTGCTAATAACACTTCGGCATTATTATACAATGAATACATCGTATATGATGTCGCTCAAGTAAAAGTACGATATTTATTAAAAATGAATTTCAAATACAAATATTAAGATACATGATGAAAGTGTGATGATCAAGTTCATAATACGATTAAGATTTTTAATTTCATTCCATTTTATTTGCTATATTATTAATTTAATAAAAAATAAAAACTAAATAATAAGAAAGATAAATACTAAATTCCATTGAAAAGTTTGCTAATATAATAACTGTTAAACTTCATAGAACTGTTTTACTTTTAATTTTTTGAATTTATGTTGAATTTATGTAATCGTCTGCAATTTGTTTATGCACACCAAATAGTGTTTGCCTACCTCGAATATTGAATGTAAGATCAATAAATTTTTCACAAAATTAAATGTTTTTTGTTTTTTATTTTGAATACACATTTCCTTAATCAACTTTTTGCATTAATATTATTACGTCTTATATCTTACGTATTATATCGTCAAATAAATTATAAACAATTTAATAAGATTTTGAAGTAAATATATGCGAGATAATTCGAATTATTTTTCCTATAATAGATTTATTGCGAATTCTCAAGATTGTGCTTAACGCAACACATCAAATGCATGAATGTTTAGATATGATATGAAAACTTTCATGTTTTTCTCAATAATGCATTTTATAATAAGCTTGTGATGCTGTGTGATATTTTATTATATACTAATTTCTCATACGTGATTGTAACATGGTAAAAGATCATATTTGAATAATTTTATGCAATCAATATGTGAAACATATGACAATAAGTAAAACCTGTTTTTTAGCTATTTATTTCATCGACTTTGTGTGCACAGAGCGCGTATGCACATATATTTAATTACATCAATGTAATCTTTTACTATGTTATATTCTATAATTACTTTCATGATAGCATAATTAGTAGATACAAACACAGATCAAAGTTTACAAAGTGCATCAATGAGAATTGAAATGCATGTCAGAATGTATATGAAAAAAATCTGTTGAAACAGCTTTAATAAACATGATATAAATATATATTTTAAAGAATACAAAGAATAAAAATAACAGATAATTGAAGAATATGCAGTATTATAGAAATAAAAATTTATTTTCTTTTTGATTGTATCGATTTTTCTTTTTAATTTAATGGAACCTAGCATCTTAAATAATTATTGTATGTATATACATATACATGTTCATTCCCTTCCGTTTACTCTATAATTAAGCGTTTTTTCAGTTGTTTGCGTCATAGGAATGATATCGTAATCTTGAAGTTGAATCATATTCCTGTTTTACGATCTAAAGTCTAAAGTTTATGTCATACTACGCATTGGAGATCGAGGATTGGGAAATTGAAAATTGTAATTCAAATAATTTGAACGAAACGGATTAAAATTAAAATTATTGAAACTGATTGAATTCTTATCTCTAATTCGCAATCCTCAGCCTCTAATGCATAATGTAACATGGATTTAATGCTTGTACAAGTTATACTCTAGTAAGTACAAATTAACAAAACATAACCGTTATCCCGCAAACACAATAGAGTAATAAACTTTAAGCCTTAAGGAATTGATTGATGATCAAACATAGTCGATTATTCTTACATTCAACTGTGATTGATCAATTTTTTAAGGCTTAAGGCTTAAGTATTTTATTGTGTTTGCGGACTTAATCATATTTTCTCACACAACAGTTTAACTATAATGATTGCGTTTAGCAAAGACAAATGATTAGTTAGTGCTCAATTTTTCGCTGGATCTAAAACCAGTAGTGTGCTGGAACTGGTGTAAGAATCCACTGATGAATTCGTATTAAAGAATTGTATTAAAGAATCTACTGATGAATTTTTTCTGCTGATCGTACTCAATGTCATATACGTAGACATATATATATTGTGTAATAGTTAAATTGTTGAGTAAAAAATTAACTAACATTTCTGTCAGTTAATTGTGTTTCTACATTTGTGTTTGTTGGGACGCATACTTTTCTGCAAGTCACTCTACAATTAGACTTTATAATATTAAATATTAAATAATTTTGTTTAATCGTGAGAACATATGAGAACACAACCAAGAAGAATGCTTTTTAACAATCGTAGCTGAATCTTCAGTGCTTATCTAATTCTGTGTGAATTTATACTACGTAGAAGCATCAAATTGTTAAATTGCTAATCAATTTCATATTATTGCGATAGTTTAGTAGAGTTTGCGTTTCAAGATCGAAATATCATTTCAGCGCGTTGTTTAAAGGATACGTAGTATATAATATAAATTCATAGAATTAAATAAGCATTTAAAAAATCTAACTAAAACTGTTCGAGGCACTGATTTTATTAGAATTTATAATCAATATAAATTATTACTAGTGAATGGTGACCATATTAATACTGCCAAGTCTGGATTGTTCAGTATTAGCTTTGAAAGTATCTCAAAAACTCTCTCGGAAAGAACATATTGTAAAGGAAAGGAAGTGTTCTTAAGAAGATAATCGTACGTTAAATTCGAATTTCAATGTCTATAATAAAAGCAGTCACATTGGAAGAAGAAATGAAGAAGAATCCTCAATTGAAACTATCTGATATACAATCATTGAGAGAGTGGTGCAAGAAACAACCGCACTTGCCAAAAATTGAGGACAACTTTCTCGCTTTGTTCCTTCACAGCAATTATTATCAAATGGAACCAACAAAAAACATAATCGAGAATTATTATACGATCAGGACACAGTTACCAGAAATTTTTTGCAATCGGGATCCGCTTGAGGAAAAGGGACTGCAACAAATCTTCAAACTCGCGTAAACAATTTTATAAATATTAATGAACAAATAGCAGTAATATGATTTGTTCGTATATATAAAATGGCCAATTTATAATATTTACAATTTTAATCACATCAATATATAATTTAAGATTCATGCAGAAAATAAAATAAATCCTATAAGCTGTACAGATATATACAGATATATACTTTTTGAAAACACCTAGAATATTTTTACTAATATTTTAATACTTATTATACTAACTTGATTTAAAATTAATTTGATTTAAAAAGGGCTATTTTTCCTCTGAATGGATTAACAAAGGATGGTTATACGATGATATTTTCAACATTCCTGGACAGCGATTCTTCCTTATATAACCATAATAACGCCGTCAAATATAGCTTAATGTTATCCGACATACATTCCCTGAATGGTACGAATGATGGTTATATTTTCATTGTTGAAGTTAGCAAATCATCTTTCGGTCATGTTATGCGATTAAATCCATTGGAAATGAAGAAGCAGCTATATTATCTCCAAGAGGCAATGCCGATACGTTTAAAAGCAATCCATATTCTAAACGTAACACCCGCCTTGGAATTATGCATGAACATTGCGAAGCCTTTCATGAAAAACAAGTTGATAGATATAGTAAGTATCACAAATCAATTAATTAAGTTCAACTATACTTAGCAACAATATTCACGTTTTTAAGAAACTCAATTATTTGCAACAAACGCGATATAAGAGCGATCAAATAATTCTAATGTCATAATTATAATAAATATATGTAGTCATATTCTTTTTTATAGATGATAAATCATGTCTTATATAAAATATGATTTTTTATCATCATTGAAACAGAAATTTTTGCGTCTAGTTATAACATAATTTTAAATGGAAAAATTATACTCAATGCTGTATTCTATTAGATTTAGACAAATTTTTCTGAATTTATTTAACTCTTCTAGATACATTTTCACTTATCATTAGAGAGCATTTCTGAGTATATCCCAGTGGATGCGTTACCAAACGAAATAGGCGGAAAAGCAGGTTCTATGCACAAGCTAGCTGAAATTCAAGTGAAGGAATTTGAAAATTATCGCGAGTGGTTTCTGCTGGATGAATCAACCAGACGCGTTAATGAAGCATTAAGAATCGGCAAGAGCAAAACAGCAAATGATTTGTTTGGTATAGAGGGTAATTTTAAAAAACTTGATATAGATTGATATGAATACTATACTTCATCTGATTTTACTAATTGTGATATCGTTATGTAATCTCTATTAATATTATTTTGTACTTCGCATTTTGTAGGATTTTATGTATGATTGTAATCATATTATGCACATCTATGAAAATAAAAAAGTATTCTGTTTATGCTATTCTTATACAATCTCTTGATACTTACAGTTCACACTTTGTAATGTTTTACACTGTTGTATTTATCCGAGTTAAAAAAAATTCTGAAAGAATGTGTACTCTTTATTTGTATTCTATGCTCTTGATTCATTGAACTATTTTCCTTTTCGATCATAGTAGTCATACAATTTCAGTGTGAAAGATTAATATTGAAGTGACAATTCTATTTCGATTCAAAGCGTAGGATTTTAAAAAGTTTCAAACAATAATGACATCATTTCTCGAAATAAATTATAATCTAGTAACAAAATAAAAAGTTTCGTTAATCACTCGAAGCGCTAACGTCGAGCGTGAGCGTAACATAATAGATTCTCGGAAGGCAATGGCAAATCATCGAGTATACTTGCCCAGAAAATCCTGTCTACCAAAAATGGTTCGGAAATCGACGTTTAAATTATAGATATACCTTGTGTATAATCAATGAAGAGATGTATATGAGAGAGACTTGAAGAAGAATAACTCAAAGTATAACAGATATACCCGATTTTACTTTTTGATTTAAATATAAAAAATAATTATGGTGATTTGTCACGAATCATCTCCTCTACCAATTCCGTAATTGAGCGATCAATTTCTCTGAACAAGAAGTTGCAGGAAAGTTTTTAAAAATAATCCGTTATCGTTATTTGAAGTTAAGAATAATTCATAATCATCGATTCTAAAAAGTAACGTTTTA
>Ga0157363_1006458_pt1 | contig 11018 bp, 13 predicted proteins | sample AttsexASBM1_FD_111477 | JGI IMG/M metagenome (GOLD analysis project Ga0157363, IMG submission 111477) | Fungus gardens microbial communities from leaf cutter ant in Ribeirão Preto, State of São Paulo, Brazil - Atta sexdens ASBM1 | ecosystem: Host-associated > Fungi > Mycelium > Unclassified ...
ATCACATCATGTGACCTGTCATGTGACTTCCTTGTCACGTGCCTCTTCATCGTCTAAAAGAAAAGAAAAAGAAAAAGAAAACAAAATTCCTATAAAGTCAGAAAATAAAAGAAAATAAAAATTATTCATGTCCAAAGCGTTCCATAACAAAGAGAGAGGTAATGTCAAGTTCACAAATGGTGGACTTGGTTTTTCTCCATTTTAATTTTCATTTTCATTTTTATTTTGTTTCATTTTCTTATTTTTCTATTTTTAAAACATAAGGTTAGGGTTAGATCACAAGATACAGAGAATAAAGTAAAAGGGTCTAGAACAAGTGATATCATATAACATAGGTACTACATGTTGATCTCATGTACTACACATGGTTGTTTAGGGTAGGGTGCACAGTAGTTAGCATGGACCATTGGTAGTAGTTGTTATGAACTTAGGTCCTTAGAGTTGGACAAAAGAACAACTCTTGTATATGAGTAACACAAGAGAACTCAATAGAGAACTCTTCTGCAAACTAGTCTACCTTATATAGTTCTACAGATGGTCTGTGCTAAGTGCTGTGCACCCTATCCTAAACAACCATGTGGTGTCCATGTTGTATGACGACATCTGTTCTCGAATCTTCTACTAAATTCTCCCAAGTCTCGTGATCAGTCTTGTGACTTTGCTATCAGATGACTGTTGTGACAGCGTGACCAATCAACCCTAACCCTAGTTGTTCTAAAAATAGAAAATAGAAGAATAAATCAAAAAGAAAATAAAAAGTGAAAAGAAAAATAAATCAAGTCCAACTTCTTTAATCTTGACAGTGGTATATATAAGATAGACTAGTTTGTAAAGGGATCTCTATTGAGTTCTCTTGTGTTACTCAATACAAGAGTTGTTCTTTTGTCTTACTCTAAGGACTTAAGATTATAATAGATATCTAGTAGGAAATACAAGTTGTGTAATTCACAAGAGAACTCAACAAAGAACTACAACTGTATTCTACCAACTATTTATACTAAGTTCTTATGGTCTATGCTATGACTATGCATCTACAATACACCCTATCCTAAAGTCCATATGTCTTCCATATGTCTACCTTATGTCCTACTCAAGGCTACCATGTTATATCTATGTACTCTGATGTTATCTTCTAGACTCTTCTTAATCCTTCTAGACCACTCTAGGCTCTATGACATAATGTCATGTGACTTCCAGGTCACATACCTTCTCTTGTCATAGACTAATAATATACTACTGTTCTATCTATATCTTATCAAAGTTTGTCCATACTTTACCATATTATGACAGGCACCATGTTTCTACATCCCAAAAAAGGACAGTTCATTACAGTTGGTTCAGGACTATAGAAAGCTTAATCAAGTCATGATAAAAGACAAGACTCTGCTGCCTCTAATAGGAGAAATGATTGACAAACTGAAAGAGGCTAAGTATTTCAACAAGCTCAATCTCATTTAGGGATATAACAATATCTGAATTAAGGAAGATGATGAATGGAAAGCTGTCTTCTTGACAAACAAAGGCCTATTCGAACTACAAGTTATGTACTTCAGATTGTGCAATTCACCAAGAACATTCTAAAGAATGATAAACAGTATCTTTCGAGAACTACTCCATGAAGGAGTATTGGTGAACTATATGGATGACTTCATGATACTGGCCAAAACAATAGAAGAACTCAAGGAAAGAACTATTCAGTTCTTGAAGATTACAGAGAAACACAATTTGTGTTTCAAACAGTCAAAATATGACTTCAATATAAAGGAAATCCCGATATTAGGAGTTATTGTTGGGAAGAGACAAGTCAAAATGGAACAGGAAAAGATCAAGGCTGTCAAAGAATGGAAGACACCAACTAAAGTCAAGAATGTGGAGAGTTTCCTGGTATTTGCAAATTTTTATAGGAGATTTATCCAAAATTTCAGTCATATAACAAAACCACTGAATGAATTGAAGGGCAAAAAAAAATGGGTATGGAATGAAGATCACCAGAAAGCCTTTGACAAACTCAAGGAAAAGATTACAAGTCAACCAGTACCCTCTCTCCCAAAGAGAGAAGGAAAATTTAGAGTGGAAACAAACGCCTTAGGATATGCTATTGGAGGAGTATTATCTCAAGAGCAAGAAGAGAAATGGAAACTAATAGTGTTCTTGTCAAGAACAATGCAACCAGTGGAGAGAAACTACAAAATTGTAACGACCTTAAGCTTGAGCTCAGGTTGCACTTAGGCAAAGACTTGAAGAAGTAAAAGGGATGAATATAAGTGGTAAAGCGTACCGATACATGTATCTAGCTACGCTATATATATGAGTAAGAAGGGGAACAGCATGGTATACATGAGTCCAAGAACATGACGAAGACGGGAGAAAACAATGAGGACTAGGTTAGGCTGTAGCACCTACTACATGAGGCGCTGACTGATACTACTTCGGCGCAGCCAATCGTTGACATCATGCCCTTTACCCATGTCCATGCAGCATCCTCGAGGTACCCATCGTAACAAAAATCTGTGATAAGAAAATACTGGCAATTGTAAAAGCCTTAGCCAAATAGTGACAATACCTATTGGATACAATGAAATCATTTGAAATCTGGATGGACCATGAAAACCTGAAATATTTCAGGGAACCTCATAAATTAAATGGACAATAAGCCAAATGGTACTTAAAGTTGCAGGATTACAATCTCATTCTATGACATATTCTAGGGAAAATAAACACAAAAGTGGATATTTTGTCAAGAAAAGATCAAGTAAATACCAAAGAAGATAACAAGGATGTTCAAGTACTTAAAGAAAAACTATAGACAAGAAGAACCACAGTGGAAGTAATGATGTTGAAGAGAAACAAGATAATGGTGGATAATCTAGATTTACTAGAGGAAATACACAGAAACAATACTAGAGAGAAGAAGATACAACAAGCATTGAAGAAAGAAGATAGACTATCATGGGAGCAAGATGAAATAGCCTATATGGAAGGAAGGATATATATTCCAAACAACAAGAGGCTTAAAGAAAAGATATTATAGGAGAATTATGATTTAGCAGATGTATGATATCCAGGACAACAAAGGATGATGGAGTTTCTCAAACGGAATTACTGGTGGCCAGGGTTAAAGAAAGATATCAAGAAGTACATGCAAGGATGTGTTAAATGCCAACAGAACAAAGTCCAAAATTAGAAGAAACCAGGAGAATTGTATCTACTGGAAATATCTCAAGGACCATAGCAAGAAATCAGCATTAACATAGTCAGACCATTGCCTAAATCCAATGGAATAGATGCTATAGTGGTCATAGTGAATCAATTTATGAAGATGATACGACTAAAGGCAACAACAACAAACATATCCTCAGAAGAAATAGCGAAAATCTACAAGGACAAAATTTGGAAGTTACATGGAATTCTAAGGAAGATTCTTAGTGACAGAGGCCCACAATTTGCATCAAAATTTATGGAAGAGTTTACAAAAGCACTGGAAACTACTAAACAGTTGTCAACAGCATACCACCCTCAGATGGATGGTCAAACAGAACAAATCAATCAAGAAATAGGGACATTTTTGTGACATTACATCAACTACCAACAAGACAACTGAACAGAGTGACTAGCATAATAACAAAAGACATGCAGCAACAGAGAAGACACCGTTTGAGAAAAACTTTGGAAGATACCTATGAAAGGGTGACCTTGTGGTACAAATGGAGTTTACAAGATTAGAAGAATTCCTTATAGGACTACAGAAGAGCTGGGAACAGGCCACAAAATCAATGGAAGAAGCTCAAAAGAATATGAAGAAACAATTTGACAAGAAAAAAAGAAACCTTCAAGGGTTGAAGGCTGGAAATAACATGTGGTTGGAAAATAAGAACATTCAATTGAATCAATCCTCAAAGAAGCTAGACCAAAAGAGATATGGACCATTTAAAATCTCAAAGAACATTGGCTTGAAAGCATTTCAGTTGGAACTTTTGGAAGAATAGGCTATACACAACATGTTTAACAAAGACCTGCTGACAAGATGCAATAAATCACAGTTCAAGAATCAACACATGGAACTGGCACTATCACCAACCATTATTAATGAAGAAGAAGAATATGAAGTAGAAGAAGTCAGAAAGCATAGAAAACAAGGAAGAGGAACACGGTATCTAGTGCACTGGAAAGGCTATGGTGATGAACATGATCAATGGATCACAGAAACAGGGTTGCTTCATGCAAAGGAGGCGATAGAAGACTATTGGACAAGGTATTTGAGTTGAAACCTATAAAGAGGAGGAGTAAAATCCCATTTCAACAGTTCAAAACATTTACTCAAACTTCAAGAAACAAATGTCTTTACAAATTGCAAACAACAACTATACTACAGCTTCCACTTCCCTAAACCCTTACATTACTAGAAGATTAAACAACATGGATGAAGCCAAAGCATTCAAGAAAAAACGAAATGACTGGACTAGACTATACTACAAGATGCTAAAAGGGATAGAAGCAATGATCAATATACAGAAACAAGTGTGGGATATGATGAAGATAGCAGGAGAGATCAACACAACAATTACAGAGATAGAGCAAACGATCTTACAAGCCAGTATCAACAATTGAACTATGAATACCACTAATATTAGGAATATCAGAGGACCTACAATATTTAATCCAAAGCAACATAGAAGATTGGTTATTTTAAATTCAAAGAATGTTGGCTAATGAACTAAATGTATACAGAGAAAAAGAAAACCAATATGTAGATAACAATATCTGGGAAATACAAGAGTTGTACAAGAATGAAGAACAAGAAAAGGAGTCAAATAGAGGAAGAGTAGAGGATGAGGAGGTTATTCTAATCAAGCCATATGAGATATTAGAATTGACATTATCATCAAAATCAAGTTTTATAAATGATGAAGTTGACAACCTGATCAAGTACATAAAGTTCATTTGTTCTCCTACACAGACAAGACTGTTTCAACCACTCCCACACTATCAATCACTCAAATCCAGAGGAGAGCAAGATCCCAAGTTCTGGAAAGAAATAGCCACAGCATTGGTCGAAAACAAGTACAACAGCGAAACATCACAAAATAGCTATCCTATAGCCATGTATCAAGGAGGACCACCACATAAGCCATACTTCATTGCAATCAATAATCGAGGCCAAGTCATAATTGGTCCTAACAAGAAAACGGTTGGAATGTATGTGGTAGGAAAACTTGAGGTGTTGATATAATTTACAGAGATATGAATGCTGAAAAGAGAGTATTGTTACAATCGATGCCTCCTTGATACAGCATGGACTAGAGTAAAGAGTAATGATGATATGATCAGCTGTACCGAAGTAATCTCAGTCAGTACCTTATGTAGTAGGTGCTCTATCCTTGCTTGGTTCTCATTGTTCTATAACTTATTTAACTCATGTACTATAAACAATTCCCTTATATTGGTTATATATATATAGTGTAGAGGTACTTCTGTATTCTTTATACTTTACCACTTAATCTATCCCTATTCTTATCTCAAGTCTTTGCCTAAGTGCAATCTGAGCTCTACAAGTAAAGATCATAACACCATCCTCTAAAATTGTGACCACATGGCTTGTAAAAAGCACAACACATAAGTTGAGGCTAAGATTGTTTTGACAAGTCTCCATTACCAAGCTTATTACATGGAGTTTCCACACTCTACACTTCTTTAAGCTAACTCTATAGGCTTTTGTCTTCAAGTATGAACCATGCCTAATATTGTCTAACAAAAGCTGCCATTCTGGAAAGTAAACAGATGATATTCTTAGTATCACCTTCCAAGTATTTATTAACTTCAAAGATGAAAATTAGACAGAAGTTACTGTCTCACAATTGTGTTATGATTCAGAGTCTTTAGAGTGTGGACAGAGAAGTAACCTTGTATAGGGTTTACATAAGAGAACTCAATAGAGAACTCGGTACAGAATAGTCTACCTTTATATACTGAGTCCTCATGGTCTGTGCTAGCCATTTCTAGCCTACCCTAAACAGCCATGTGTTAGCCATGAGGTCTGCATATGGTATGACATCATCCTTCTAGTATTTTCCTTGTGCCATGTGACCCATGTCATCACTAACCCTAATCCTAGGTGCTAAAAATAGAGGAAAGGAAAATAACTTGAAAGAGAGAATAGAAAACAGAATGAGAATGAGAAAAGAGCTAAGTCCACTTTTCGCAACTCTGACAAATTGTAGATTTACAGGTTAATTGATCAAATATAAAATAGTTAAAGTTTCAAGACTTTGAGAGGAGCATATATTATTAATTACCATCTCATAAGGATTTGGTATGGAATTAGTTATATTGGCCTGGTTAGCAGAGTCTATTCCCTCTTTTTGAGATCATATAAGAGAGAACAGATTCTTTAATTTCACCTTGCTCAATTTGTTCTGTCTAAGTTGGATTATTTGCCAATGCCTGAATATGATCTACATATGCTGTAGATAATGCATTAGAAAGTACCAAGGTTTTTCTAGAACTATTGGTATTGGAAGACAATAACTAACCTCTTAAAGTGTCAACTTTTATATTTATTGGAATACTTATAGAAGGCTCTTATGAAATATTGTGAGGGTTTAAATCAAAAGTAAACAATTTATTCACTGAAATTCTTTTAAACACTACTATAAGAGATGGTGGTAAGAAAGAAAGAAGCAACACTTTAAATTTCTTGATAATCTTAAATTTATTGTCATTTTCTGAATAATTATAACTGTTTTTAGTTAAAACATCATTATCTTTAATCATATTATTATCTTTATTGTTATTATCAATATTGTTCAATAATTTTTGTATAAAAGGTAGGTCTAAAATTTCTTATCTATTATTATATAATAAGCTAAATTCTCTATTACTAAATTTTCTAGTAACTTGACTACTATGTTTAATTATATTTATACTAGAACTCAACAAATTTTGCAAAAACTCTTTAGTTATGCTAGCATCTCTTAAAATTACACCAACTAACATATCTTTAAGTAATTTTTTCCATGTAAATTTATTTATTTATTTTAAAGGTTCTAGTTATATAAAATTTTGTATTTTTATATTATTAGAACTATCTTTGCTAATTCTTGCTTTTGCTAAAAAAGCATATATGATAAATTAGTCACTTTTATAAAATTTGGAATATAAAACTAATAATATTATATATATAATAAGATATTGAAGCTATTAATGATAGCATAGTGGTAAATCCCCCCTGCCATGTTGGTTATGCCTTGCTCTTCTGTTGTTAAGGTTGTGGGTTCACATCCTGCACACAGACTGCCACCACATCCCATGTAATAAATTGCTGATTTATTAAAATAAAATAAAAAGAGGCTATTAATAGCAAATTTATAATTTACTCTAAGTGTGGAGTGCATACACAATTTTATTTTCTCTACATATGACATATAAAACATTTATAAAGATGAAGACTAAGGATAAGACAAGAGACTTCTCTATGGGAACTAGGGATCTCCTAAACCAAGTAATGGCATCATGGGACTAGAGACCATGACTCACTATCATATAATTGATACGTGGGGGAGACGGAGCAACCGTAATATGTTTAAAAGTAACAGAAGGGTTGCAGAAAACATTCTTTAATAAGACAAGAACCGGTGTGAAAATACATTCTTCATCTTTATTTCTGCTGCACTGATGGCTCAGGTACGATTGGTGTTGGGGGACCTGAGAGTTCAGTACCAGCAGTAGAAGCCAGGACATCTCCACCAAGTACATCCAGTAACTCAGCTTGTCTCGTCTTCTTTGCGCCAAGTTTCATACCGCTACCCTTGAAGGCAGGCGTGCGGGCCGGCGTCGTCGCAGATATACTATTGACATGGGAAGGCGTGTTCAAAATAGGTTCAGGAGCCTCGAATCGAGCCACAGGCGCGTATCCAGAGATGCCACCTCCGAGGTAATTACCTCCGCCTCCTCCACCAGCAGCTGTCCGGCGTTGCTGTTCACGACGCTGCATCTCAAGCTGTTTGGCACGCCTCTTGAGTTCTTCCTTCGCTTCTGCCTCTTTGTTCTGATGCAATTATACATGTCAGCTTGGTCACATAGACCGAGACCTGGAAAGGCATACCCTCGCGATGATCTCCTGAATCTTCTCCTCGTGACTCTCCATCTCCAAAATGCTCCTGACTTGCATCAAATTCACATTCTCCTTATACCCTAAACTGACGATTTCATCAAAAGCACCAAGCAACTCGAACGCATTTTTCAAGATCTCTCTTTCGTCTGTGCTTCTACATAGATCGGAGACGACACGGGCGAAGAGATGCAAAGTGTCGATATCTTGTAATATATTTGATGCTTTATTCGTGATAAGAAGGATGTAAAGATCTTCCAGGGGTTGGTAGACGAAACGCACTTCTGCAGTTTCGACAGAAGTATGTTGAGTGTTGGCAGGGATGAGTTTGGGGAATGAAGCAAGGAGAGATTCAATACGTGGGCGAGTCATGTCACGGAATTGGCGAGAGATCACAGCTGTGATTTATGAGAATAAGAAGAGAGGTAAGTCAACTTAGAGATGACATACGCTTCCCGCCTTTTGTGCATATCGATGCTGCTAGAACGACCTGAACAAAAATCGACACGTGCAGTCAAGAAATTAGACTAATGCCTTTGACACGGACCATTTTCAGCGAAAGACAGATGCTCACTGGTGTGAGCGTTGCACAGCCAACGGTCGAATTGAAATCAATTACTGACTGACTTGTGGAGCAATAATCAGGGCAGGCGTATAGTCACACTTTGATGAGTCAGGTTTTCTTCTCAGCAGTATTCAAATGTACATTCCAGACATCTGCAGAGGTTCTCAAGTTAACGCCATTCTGGCGCTGTTTATGCCTACAAATGCTGTACGATTTAATGTGTACGAGTTTGTGATCGCCGATGTGAGATCATCAGTATCAGTAGGTCCATGTGTGGATGCAGCAATTGGGAGATTTCAATCAAGCCGCCAAATGTTGTGCTGACAATGGATTGTCGTGAGTTGCTACAGAACCAGAACTTCATACTTCTATTCCTGGAAGATAAAACTGGAGTCTAAGAGATTAACCTGTAAACAGTGACAGCTAGTAGTATTGATAATTAACTGGATAGAAAGGAGGCTAATCAGGGAAGCATATCTTAGTTCCTGGAAAATCTACATTAGTGAGCGAAAAGAGTGTTGATCACATAATAAAAGGTCGCAAATCAATCACTACATGATTGTCCTTAAATAAAATCATATGATAATCGAAAGAATAGAGAAGTGGTCCACATTCACTACACAAGCTGCATCTCAAGAAAGAAAAAACCTGCATGCTTATGATATCTTGTATAAGACCTTCTTTGATGAGCCAGGAAAGATGTCTGCGAAGCCATCAGGGATTAACGGTGATAATCTGTCCAGATATGTTTTGACTCCAGTCTCAACAAGTAGTGACGATTGTATCCCACCAGCACAAAATGTAGTCGATGAACCACGCCGAGTCTACATAATGATAAACACCCAGTCGATAAACACCCAGTCGATACACCCTTGACTATTTTACTCCCGAAGCCACCTCATCTCCCCAGAAAATTTTGCACACACACAGCATGCTGGAGCGCCGAAGGCAACAGTCAGATGTGGTTGGTCTTACGTCCTCCAATCGACCATGTAGTCATTCTGAGTATCGCGCCAACTATCGTGTTCGCGACTGGTCGGTCTCCAACTCCGTTACTGCATCCATCAGATAATCCACACTGCTTCCATGCGGAAATGAGTTTCGTTTGTCGTCAATAACGAGTTGCAACAAATCAAAGACCACAGGTACACATGAGAATCGAATACTCCACTGCGCGTAGACATCGGAACAGTCATTTTACGATCCTTCTCATGGGGGGTTGTCTCATATATGATGCAACTGAACACATGAATAAGAAAAAACCTAATTGGACATCATTGCGCAGCTCAGATACGGCTAGTGGAACATTTGAATGACAGACCCCTAAATTGTTCACATCAGAGTTTTCCGGGGCTGTGACCTGGGCCGATATGGATTATTGTTGTGGTGCAGTCTTCTTGTCATACTCGCCAGAACCCTGGGCTATGAACGTCGTTGATTAGGCCTGTATAGAGAAGTTTCGCGTACGCCTTTCAGATCTCCATGGGCAATCCTTCCTTGAGGAGGCAAGCGGTGCCTTGTATTATGTCTAATAAAATTGGATGACGACAGATATCAAATTTCCGCGTTCTTACTGCGGACAACAGTGGAAGGAACGTGCCAAAAGAAGGCCATGGGCAGTGTATATATCCCAAGATATATCTTCAAATTAGCCACGGAGATGCGAGGCTCAACCGATCATTTTTGTGCTGCGGCCAATAGATCCCATAGAATGCTGGGACAGTTGATCAGACCCGTGTTGCTGCTTCTCCCAGGCCTGCGGATACGATACATCTTTTACATCTTTGTCCACATGGGACTTCCGTCTCGATTTGATGAAACTAATGCACAAGGGCCGCGCCTCGCCGTAAATTTCGCCGAGATTCCTGTCTACTAGTCTGAAAGAGAGAAATTTAAGGTCATGCGAAGAGAAAATGGTAGGTCACAGGGCCAGCTCTGCGAATAAGTAATCAAACCTTGCTTGAACTTGAGTCTCGAAGTTCTGGAGCCGGAGTGACCAAAACGCCAATTATCTTCCAGAGTCCTAGATGGTAAACAATGTACTGTACGCGCTCCAGAAGGCTGGTATTAGTTGGTGGGATATCGGACAGTATAAGAAACGAACCTGTCTTTGATGGAACTAAGCCTGTAGAACCCGTCTGAGCTCCGGCTAGTTGCGAGTTCTTTGCAGTTTCTCTGCAATGGTGTGTATGAAGCTCAGAACATTGACTCTATGCGTGGAGTTGATATTTTTAATAAATTTCTTTGTTTTACCAGAAATTACCCCAAACGGACAAATAACCTAGGTGGCTGCAGTGTCTGGTAAGTCCTGTGGAGTACTAGAGTGTCCGTCTGATCGTCAACCCG
>Ga0157363_1006459_pt1 | contig 11018 bp, 12 predicted proteins | sample AttsexASBM1_FD_111477 | JGI IMG/M metagenome (GOLD analysis project Ga0157363, IMG submission 111477) | Fungus gardens microbial communities from leaf cutter ant in Ribeirão Preto, State of São Paulo, Brazil - Atta sexdens ASBM1 | ecosystem: Host-associated > Fungi > Mycelium > Unclassified ...
CGGCAGAACGATCTAGAGGGAAGATCGGCTGATTCTAACAGTGCGATATCGTTGAGATCAATTCGACGGCACGATGGACAAGACGAAGCTGGTGAACAACCTGGAGCTACCGCCGCTACGCAGCCTGGACGACTTCCTGCTGGAGTCTGCACGCTTTCAGCTACCGAATCTCAAGGACCTAGAGAAGTGGGGCAATCGAGTGGTCAACAATCTCCTGTACTATCAGACTAATTATTTGTTTACATCCATCGTTATTTTCCTTATTGTCGGGTGAGTGATTTTCGACTGTATATTGATGTCCATTTCTATGTAGATTAACTTGGGCTCGATTTAATTTACTTTTTATGTTTTTCTAGTTTCAAGAATTAGAAAAAAAATTAAATCAAGATTATAGTTAATCTATAGAGGTTGAAATGGACCTGAGTGTTATTTTGAGTTAACATATAATGATTCTTGAACTTTCTTGATTACAAATCTTTCCTAAGAAAGATTTTGAGGGTTCTGATTTTTGCCACGTTCTAGATACATATATGAAAGTTGTTTTGAAGTCTTGAATGAGATAATTTGAACTTAAGCTGAATTTAATATTGTTGTAAAACTTTTCGAAAATTCTTGTACAAATGCTTTATACTGTACTTTTTATGTATTGTTTCATACTTGTTGATTTATTTATGATAAATTCTTATAGATTGATCCATCCTGTTAAAATGCTAGTTGGTATGCTAGCAATGATGGCAATCTTGGGTACGTTCGCTTATGTATCCATGGAAGGAAGCACAATACATAACTTCAAAAGGCAATATCCTGTTGTTGGAATATTCTTTATAATATTCGCTGGATGTTTCATAACGTATACTCTAGGATCTCTTTTAGTTTTCTTTCTGGGCATCCTGTTACCTGTCTGCGGTAAGTGTGACATTGATATCATTTATTTCATATCATTATTAATTTTGATTTTATTTCTTGAGCAATAAAAATCACATTGATTTTTATTACAAGTTATATCTCTATTTTTCAGTGACATTTGTACATGCCTCATTGAGATTAAGGAATATCAAAAACAGGATTGCCAATAAAATCGAGGGCATTGGTTTGAAACGTACGCCGATGGGTGTATTTCTGAAACATCTGGGTATGGAAGAAGAATTATTTTCATAAATTTCTATAGCTCTTTATGTTTGAGTTCTTAGGATAGATCGAGTGGAAATGCTTTGCAATCTTATTAACAATCTTACTACATCTATACACAATACCAATCTGTTTACTATGGAGTGATTTTTAAATCTGCTTCAGATAAGCTAATGGATGCAGTCATATATATATATATTTATTTTCAATATTATTATGCCTTCTCTCTCGGATATAGACAATACAACAAAAAATTCTGATGCTTCAAAAATAATTTCAAAAATAAAATCAAGACATTGTTATTAGTAAAATTATATTTTTTAAACTAGTCGCTGAATAATACTTAATATGTACGTGTTATGTTTTAAATGCTTATATACTGTTAATATTTAATGAAATCTCTATATATTTGCTGATCGATATCGATGAAAGTAATGAAGTTATTATTTATTAATATTGATAGTATTTAATATTTTTGGACAGCATTTTCTCTAATTAATAATTCTTTTTACTCACTATATATGTATATACATATAATGTATAATATACTCAGAGTATTGTCTTCGAATATATATGTTTATTACTAAAAATATACATTAAGAACATTTTGTAGTGTAGATGAAATATATTGACATTAAACATATTATTGTGTTGATTGAATATAAAATCTGTTTCATGAAAATCTATCGTTATATAATGTACTGAAACATATATACGAATAAAAATACTTGAATTATCTTTCTTATTTTTTAAAGAAAAAGTAGCATGTGTTATCTCCAGAATTGATATCACACGTTCTTCACAAGTATTTCAAAGGCTGCTTATGTACTAACAATATTATATCACTTCTCTCGACGTTCTATTATGTTATTTATTTTAGTCTTTGTTGAATTTATTTGTTAATGTTGAATTTTGTTAATAACTTAATTTTTTTTTAAGTTTAATTATTAGCTTATATTAATTTCAAGCACATTGTTTATCTATTGTTTACTTATTGCTATTATGTAGAATCTATATGATTTATGAATTATATTGTTATATCTAATATTCTTTTATTCTTTTCTCATTCCACTATACAGAAGATGTGACTGGTATGACTTTACGTGCACAGACAGCACTCATGCAACCGCCTCACTAATATCCCGCTTTGTGCATCAAGTTCAATATCGAATTGACAAAAATTAATGTCAATAACCATTAATGTTTGCTGCCATTGCTGTTTTAATTGGACTACAGTGTTCCACACGTTATCGTAGTGAAATAAATCTTGTAACATCTTTAAAATATAAATTTAGCAAATTCCTGTAGCTGGAAACAGACTAGTACTATGTGATTTTTTTAGGCACAAAATTATATAATTGTTTATAACCAATAACGAATTATAATACCAAATATTTTTTTATCAAAAAATTATTGAACTTACATATTTATAATAATTGTGTTAAACTTTCTCTTGTGATTCATAAGATTATTTTAATGGGAATATTTTTTGAATGGGAATATATTTTTTGAATACCATATACTCAGATAGTGTCCAACCTATAACAAATATACATTTATATATTATATATAATATCAATATTTAAAAATCAAAAATGACTGAAGCTTTATCTATATAAACAAACTATATTTTGAATTAATTTGTATATATATATGTATATATTATATAAATAACATATGTAAACCATACGCATATGACAAATTGTTTTCACAAAACTTTGTTATATATTATATTATTTTTATTTTAATTTTTGGTATTTTAATGAATCCTATCATCCTATATTGCAGAATTATTTACCGTTTTAATATCCTATACATACATGATCTGAATAAAATTTCCAGATTATAATACCAATAAAAAAATACAGAGTTATAAATAACAAAGTGTTATATTTTAACTTTCAAAGTAGTTACTCATAATATTAATACACTTTACACATCTTCGATACAAAGTCTCAAAAAGTCTTTTTTTAAATGCATAGTTGGAATGCTATTCAGAACACCGTCATATTCTTCTAAATATCTTCAACATCTTAAAAATGTTTACCGAGAAAGTTGCATGACAATGTTTCTGTAGATAAAAGAATTTTTGTTTTTGGTCAAGAAAAGAATTGTTAAAATTACTCACTCATCTTATTAACTTTTTCGAATTTCATACTGTTTTCAAAAATACCATAAAAGATAAACTTTTTTAAGATGTCAGGAACATTCAGAAGAATATAACAAGTGTTCTAAACAGCAACTATGGACTTTGTTTTGAAGTGTATTAATGTTAGACACTATTTTGAAAGAAAACAACTTTTTGTTATCCGAGATCTTTGTTCTTTTTATTGTTGAATACGGGAACTTTATTCTCAGACCATGTATATATAATACATGTTTTGTTATATGTATGTGAATCAATATATCCCTATCGTTAATATATATATATATATAAAAATAAGATTATTTATTAAAGGGAATATGAAACTAAAAGTTCAAGTAGCATTATAATTGCTGACAAGCTTTAAAAAAAATTAGAATTTTATATTAAAAAGTGGTGCAGAATATATATAAGACATTAATATGATTGAATTAAATGATATATTTAATATAAGTACACACTTAATAGGAGAAATACTTTCTATCATGTATGTTACAGAATTATGACACTGTATACTAAGAAATAAGTAAAAATACAGATGACATGACGTGTACCTGTAATCAATGCATAATCTTTTATGCAGCATATTCTATTGACAATTATAATTCATATCTTTAAACTATCCTGCTCTACGTCTATCTTAACTATATCGGCAGTTGTAACTTGAACTGATTATCTTAATGAAAAGATGATACATTGATATACCTTGTATTGCGATACATAAATGTTTTCATTATCTCATTTTTTTCATTTATAACTGTGATATATATTGTATTATGAAATGGAATCTTACTTGTATCTTGAATCACATTGATAAAAGTTTCATAAAGAACGCTTTAAATATTTCATTATATCGAGTAATAATGCTATAAAATGACTGCCAAGATATAACAATTTGTTGTATGTGCCATTTCGAAATATTCCAAAAAGGATGTACTGTGATGGTTGTATGCATTATGGACGGCACTTACAAGATTTTCCAGAAATGGTAATAATAAAACTAAAAAGTAATATTATTCGATACTTCGGCAGTAACTACGTATGCAACTTTTTTCTCTTATGAGTTGCGAATCTTAACTCCTAATTTAAGATAAAAAGATTAATGAACGCATTTTTGTATGACATGAACACTGAATGGCAGTGCCTTTATCATTTGCCTTACATGAAAAAATGTATATCTTTAAATGAGAATGTTTCAAGACGTACTTAAATAAACACGAGATATGAATAATTGATTCATTAATTTTAAGAGATCAAACTCTAAAGTTTTAACTATACAATTTTTACAAACTTTCGTAGAGTAACGTAGAAATAACAGTGACAAAATTTTTAATGAATATCTCAATTATCATAATATAATAAAGAAAATATAATTAAGGAAATGTAATGGAAGCAATTATTACTTATTCAGAAAAAATTACTATATCTTTGATATGAATACTGTGTTCGTTGGAAATAAGATTGTATCTAGCAGACGAGTATTTGCGGATAATGCACCAATATTTGTTTTCGGGAATGGCACCAAAAATGTATGCTCTGTTGATGGAAAACCCATTTCCTCCATTTTAATCAAAAAATCCTACAAAATGTGCAATTATATTATACTTTTCTTTTGCATACGTATACAATCTTAGAAATGCAATCTTAGAAAGAGATCTGAATACATACTTCTATGGTATCCGTTGCACACATTGATAACGTTTCCTTTGCACCATTAGGCAATCGTAGACAGAGCCGTAGAAAAGGTTCGTCACCTGCATTAAAAAGTTATTTTACAGATGAAATAAAGAATATATCAAAAATAGTATAAGCCACAGGAGATATCATATACCTGTTTCAGATTTAGTTGTATCTGATTTTAATTTTTCATCCTTTTGCTGCTTAGTCGCACATTCATTCAATTTCCTCTTTTTATTAAAAGCAATATTGCTGCTACTTGGAGCATTCAAATTTGAAATACTCGAACTTGTAATGTTGTCGGATGCTACATTCTCGTTTCCTGTTGTACATAACACAAATATTTAAAAAAAAACTAACAATAAGTAAAATAGTATGTTTATTTAGTAAAATAAATAAATACATAATTTTTAAATTAGTTCTCTCAATTTTAAAGATACTAACCAAAATATGTGACTTTTTCTGATAAAAGTCTAGAAGTTTTGCTACTAGGTCCACAATCCTGAAAAAGCGAATATTACAATAAAAAATCAATCAATATAAAAAGAGAAAAAAAATTATAAAATTTATATACTAACATTCTTTATCTGATCAGCTACAGTATTTCGTTTTGGAGGTGTTGTAGGAAAATTATTCCAATCTTTAGAGTCAGATGAAACATATGTAGCACTTTCTGGAGATGGGTGTGTGCTCAGTATATCATTTAAATCAGAGATCAGACTATCAACAGTAATGTTATTGTAAGCTTTCATACACTCTCCTGTTCTAGGATCTACAATCGCCAGATAAGGATATGCCATCACATTGTAAAAGTCTATATAACGTTTTCCATCCGAAGTATTAGATAAGACCTAATTGAAAGTAACAAATGTAGTTCAAAATCAGAATATGAACTACACCAAAAAAAATTTACTAAATTTTAAAAAAATATTTGTTTAAATAGTAATATTACTAACATTTATTAATAAATCAAATTAATAATTCTTATACCAAAATAAATATTAAATTTAGTAAATATTTAGTTAAAACTATTTAAACAAATATTAAAAATTTGATTTTAATGCATAAAAAGTGGCATGATATTCTAGTATGACATACTTGCCACAAGATAAAGTGATCCTTCACAATTTCTTGGATATGCTCATTGGGCCACACGTCCCTATTAAGAACCTGACAACTAAATTCTTGTGGATTCTGAACATTGACAAGCAGCCAACGATTTAAAGTTTTCGCATGGTCCCGTGCTTCCATGAAGGAACCCAAAAAGAGAATATCACATGGTGGTCGGAACAGATCTTCCAATCGCTTTGATTTCTTCTGAGACAATTGCTTTGCATCGCCGGTTACTCGGCGAGTCATCTCTTCTTCTTGCCGTTCTATATTAATCATCCAATATGTATTATATATTATATATCTAAGAAATATCTTATATGTTTCATGTATTATACATATAGATATTCTAATTTTTATATTATACGATAATACTTACGGGTTTCCACCGCAAAATCTCTAAATCTATCAAATACATTATTCGACAACTGTGGCAATGAACACATAGGATCTGAGGGTACCAGGATCTCGCGCGTAGGAAGTATCGGAGCCCTCACAGGTGGCTCAGGATTCGCGTTCTCGGTCTCCGGTGGTCTACCACCCTCGAACATCAAACTGATCGCCATCTCCACGTTTCCATCGGCCAACGTCAGGTACTGCCGAGCGGTCGCCTCACTCTCGCCTAAATGGAAGACACAAATTAAACATCCAGCATGTCGTCCGTATCCGTCCGTACCGGGATATCGTTCGTAGCATTTATATTTGCGACTTCGTTCGCGATTCATTCGAATTTGAAGAAAAAAATGTGTGTTTATAATCGTGACGCTAACTGGTTATGCTCGCGTTATTTAACCTGAACCTGAACGATAATTCTCGCGCTAACTTACAGGCAAAATGTGACTTACCCGTTACCTCGATGAATTTATCGACCAGTTCGCGATCCATCGTGACTATCTCGAGTTCAGAAGGATTTTTCTCACCGAACTCAAAAAACCGATCGCACGAGAAAAATACCTCCAAATCTCTGTTCGTCCCTCTTTTTCTCTCCCTCTCTGACACTCTCACTTTCTTGCCCACTCACTACTGCTCACTACTCACTACACCACACTCTGTTCACACACCAAATGACATTTCGAACATCACGATACGTTGCATCACTTTGTAGGGTTGGTAAAAACATGTTTTGAACAGTTTAATATGTTCTTAATCAATGTTCTTAACACGTTTTTTATAACACTATTTAAAGCATGTTAAAGCATGTTTGAAGTATTAAAAACATGTTTAAAAAGGAACATAGTGTTTTATTCTTAAAAAAAAAAAGAACATTAATCTTTGCCGCAATTAACCCTGTTCTGTTGTAATTGCTGTGTATTTTCACGCCATCTAATACACGAAATGGCAATTTTTTTTATTGCTATTAGTATTATTAATTATAATTCGAAATTATTTTTATAATAGACTTGATATAACTTTTGTGTCTTCGCTGTAATTACTTTCATGATACAAAAAAAGATTTTCATTTTTAGAATTTTCGTGTAATAATAATCCTAATTGCATTTTTACAATGTATATATTTTACAATGTATATATTAATAAAAAACTTATGATATAATAAATTCTCTCTATATTGACATATAATTTTAAACGATTGAATTATTAAATATATATATATATTTGGTAATTATTTGATTACTTAAATATTTGCAGAGATTTAATTAAAAAATAATTAATATTTCACGTACAGAATAAATTATTCTGACGTCACTTAAAAATTTCGAAGATATATTTATATTCTGATTTGATATCTGAAATATTTGAAACATTTGTAATTCTTTTTATTTAATTATATATTTTGATATTTTATCAATGTTAATTTATTTTTATAAATTTTTTTAATTTCACAAATTTCTACAATAATAAAGATACTCATGATTTTATCGATGGTCGATATATTAGCGGATGATTTTATCGATCTTTAATATTTATTGATGTTAATTACAAAGAATTCAAAAAGATGGCGCAATCATGTTTTACAGCTTCAATTTATCAAATGCCAACCGGTCACATCTCTGATACAAAATTCAAATGGACGTCAAATCAAAGACAATATTGTTGAAAGTTAAAATAGCGTGCTATGTGATGAACTGTTTGATTACTGTGTGATGTGAGATATGACTAGAAATTTTTGTGGAAACTGAAACGGCGTATCGAGAGAAGAGAAAATAAAGGAATCGATATAAAGGAAGATGAGTGTCACCAGTAAATTGCTTTATAACAAGCTTCGCGGATTACGTCCAGATCTATCATCGGGGATCACACCTGAGATCTTGAGCAAAGTATGCGATGATCCGAGCACGCAACCTTTTCTGGAGTGGTTCTGCAAGAACGTGAGCAGTGCCAATATTCTCTCCAACGAGGAGATAAAATTGTAAGATACCTCTTTTACAAATTACAGTTGATAACCACTGATATAACTGGACTAGACTTCTGATGATTTTTTCTTCTTTTACAGAAAAAATACACTGGAAGATGCTGGCGAAATATTGGAAGGTGAAGCATTGGACGCCGCAATAAAGGAAGCCACCAGAGATTGCCCGAACTTATTGAAACTAGTCGACATAGATGATACATGTCGAGAGGATCTATTTGTGGAATACGAAACATTGAAGGAAAGCTGCAGAGAAGATGAGAAGTATCTTCAATCATTGAGACATAGTATAAAAACTCTGAAGTAAGAACTTTTATAAAGTTATGTTTTTTCTCCTTTGAAGTATTTATGTAATAGCTAAATAATTTAGAGAAATGATTTTTGTTGTAGAGAAGTCAAGAATAAGCTAGATGATGACATTGAAGAAGCAGAAACTATGCTCAATAAAGAACAGATTGAAACAGAAAAGGCATATGACGATTGCAGTGTCATTTTGAAAAAATTTGATAAAGAAACTTGTCAGTTTTCAAAAGATATCGAGAATCTTTTAAATGTGTATGCCAATGCTGCTAAGAATGTAATTATCTTAAACTTTGTAACTAATTTTACGAGTTATATGATTTATCTATTATTTTCTTTTTTAGCGAGGCAGTGCAGTGTTATGGTCACAAATGCCCATCCATTTATTTAGTAAACAAATAGAACTCTACAATCATTATCTAGGTATTCATATAAAGAAGCAATTTGGAACTAGTGTTAAGAAAGAAGAGCAAGAAGAGGATTCAGATTACGGATCTCTAATAAATGATAGTAGGGACAAACAGATGGATGAAAGAATGCTTGAATTACACATGTGTAAAAAAAAGTAAGTAAATAGGCAATTATCTTTTTAAAAAATATATTAAGTAATATAATTGTATTTTTTCGTATTTCTTGTATAGCTTAACCCATGCTAAATTAGAAGAGATTAATGCTAGTGTTCAAGAGGATTATTACATGGCAATATTACAATGTGTACAGGATATCTATAATGGTGGAATTTTAAAAGTGCCTGAAGATAGTAAATTACAGTGAGTAAAAATTACTACTCATGTTAAATTTATTTACGTCGATTATTTCATAGTAGAATAATTAATATTACCTGTATATATGTTTGAATGTAGAACAAAGAAAATAATGTTTTATATATTAAATCATATTTTATTTATAAACAGCGACGAAATGCAAACGTTAATCATAAAAAGAGACATCTTGGAACAGAATATTGAGCTTTTGCGAGATCAACAATTACCAGAAGTAGTAGTGCAATATGCTGAAATGGAGACTATTAAGATCTTGAAAAACGACGCACTTGCCCGTGTCGAACGGAGGAAAGCCCGTCTCGAGAAGCTCAAGAATTTACATTCTCTCGCAGGAAAGCACGGACATGTTCACGTGGATCTGCTGTATTTATTAATGGAAATGCAATTTCGCCGCCTGCACGAAGTTGCCGAATTCATCGCTGACGCTCGTCATTATATTATTACAGAATATAAGCTTTCTTCTGCAAGATGTGTTGGTACCAATGCATTTCTCTCTTAATTCAATATTATTTTAATAAAAATAATAATTTGCACTACTCATAGAAACATAATGAAATGTGCAGGAAGTCATGCAACAAGAACAGGACGAATATGCGGCACTTGTAACGCAATTTCCGGAAACGTACAATGCGTTTAATCAAATATTTATGTCTATGATGCTTGGTGACGATATCTCGAAGTCGTCATTCTCTACTGCATTGAAAAGATACGACGACTTAATAGCTGACAACGCGAAGAAGAAGAAATTAATACTGGAAACATATCTGAATAATAAAATCGACAAATTACAAAAATTGTAAGTACTATTAATAATTTCATGTATCGATGATACATTATTTTTCTATGAGTATGTTTGATGTATATTTCGATGGGTTTAGAGAGAATGAAATTAACAAGGATTACGTAGCTGAGACGCAAAATGGACCGACAATTAGCTTCAGATCAACTTCATATGAAATAAGCTCCAAGTGTGAGGAAATGTCCACAATCGTTCAACAGGTGCAAGGAAATATAACAAAGATTAGGAATCAGTTCAAAGAACGAATGGTATAACGCTATAAACATATTAATAGTTCGTGAAAACATATGACATTTGTTAATAATTCCCGTATTACAGAGGATGGACGCCAATTTAGAACGCGAGAAGGACATTTTATGGCAAAGATTTTTGGTAGAACCCGATACATTAAGATTGAGATATGAGGAAGCAAAACAAAAAGCGAATGAATTTCACTTTAGAGATACCATAGAAAGTAAATTGAATTAACAATTTACAAACCAATTATATTATGGAAATAAGAAAAGAGATATTCGATATTTCAAGTTTTTGTGCTTTTTTTTAAACCAAATAATTAAAACACAGTACATTGTAAATATATTTGTAAAATACAAAGTTATTCATTCCCTCCATTTTCCCCCCCCCACTAATGATAAAAAATAAATATTAATTTTAAAAATAACTGTTAAACACCACTGTCTAATTTTGGGATAATTCATTATTATAGAAAAA
>Ga0157363_1006460_pt1 | contig 11018 bp, 20 predicted proteins | sample AttsexASBM1_FD_111477 | JGI IMG/M metagenome (GOLD analysis project Ga0157363, IMG submission 111477) | Fungus gardens microbial communities from leaf cutter ant in Ribeirão Preto, State of São Paulo, Brazil - Atta sexdens ASBM1 | ecosystem: Host-associated > Fungi > Mycelium > Unclassified ...
AAAAAAAACTCAGTCTTCGAGGACCTTTTCACACTTTTTGACATATTTGTCAAGCAACAAGGCCAAATCTCGAATCACAAACGCCAAAACCACACTGGTGAAAAACTCGGAGGCGCGTTTGAGTTTCTGTTCCGCCAAAACTCTGAACTCGATGGGAAATGCGGCATAAGCAGGAGCGATGGGCTGGGAAAAAACAGCTTTAGTGTGTTCATCGAGGAGCTGGACGTCTTGGAACATTTTCCTTAGAGTATTCATATATGCAGTTGGAGAGTCGATGCTGGCCATTGTCAGTCACGTTGTGCAGAAAAAGAAGGGGGGCTTTACTTTTTTCCATTGGCAAACTTTTCAAATCTTCGGCTGAGTTTATCTCCCCAGGTAGTCTTCTTGGGCACGAAACCCTCACCGACGCCTATTTTTTTCCCGAAATCATTGACCACATTGTCACATACATTTGAAAAGTCCTCGAGTTTGAAGACCCAGGCATTAGCCTCTTTGGGCCCTACGCTGCCGATGCCCATTGCCATGCCGCTGCTGACATTACCGGCACCAAAGACCTCTGAGCTTGCCATCTGCAATTCCGTCAAGGCAGCAAGGAGAATTTCGAGAGCTCTGATTTTTTCGGGAACGTTGGGAAGCTTGACACCTCCGATGGACCAGACCTCGTTGGGAACGTGGAGTCGACGAGTGATGTAACTACCGGTTGGAGATGACATGGATGCAGCCAAGAGGCCCATCAAGTAGTAAGGCTTGCGCAACGGATCGGTAGGCTGAGGGTGGGGGAAGATGGAGGCAGGTACAAATGGGAGGGCCCCGATCAATGTGGATGGAGGTGTGAGAGAGGGGATGGAGGGGGAGTTGGTATCTGGGGTCTGGATCCAGTTGGATGGCAACTTGAAGGGCCTGCGAGATCCGAGGGATGAAGGTAAGGGAGGAGGAGGAGGAAGGTCGATAGAGTTGTTGCTGATAGAGGGCCGTCGACCGGGCTGAGAGGATGATCGTATTCTGCCACTGTGAGGAGGAGGAGGTGGTGGTGGTGATTGCTGGGGAGAGTCTATGGGAGAGACTGGATAGAAAGGGGGTGATGGTTTCATTCGTCGTTGGGAGATGGTTCCATACGAAGTGGTAGAGTTGATGATGATAGGGGCAGGGGGCGCTAGAACGTCGAGCCGGGTGGGTTTGCGGGGGCCTCTTGGAGAAAGAGGGGGTTCTGCAAGGTGAAGACTGGTGCGGGGGGTATTGGAAGCATCTCCTGGGCTGGATGAGTCGGGTATGGGAGGGAGCGGATGAGCAGCACGCTTATTTCTGGGAGTGTGGAGGTCGTCATCGTCACGCGTATCATTGAGCCGGGGCTCTTCAGATAGGGAAGGCAGACGAGACAGGCGATGGGAGAGGTGGAGATCAAGAACGGCAGCAGGAGGAGGAGAGAAAGGGTCGTTGGAGGAACTGGAAAAAGCGCGGGGCCTGGGGGCGAGAGCGTAGGGATGCTGGGAGAGAGAATCGTCAAAGAGGAGAGAGTTGTTGCTGGAGTAGGGTACAGGTGGAATGCTGTAGATAATGCTTAGAATGTTCATGCGGTCGGCATATGTGTCGTGGATGTTCTGCAGGCGCCGGACTTCCTCCTCCTGGGCAGCAACACTGCGGCGTCTGTGGCTGCGGCGAGACTCTGTGCTGTCCTCGCCACGCCTGACGCGCTCCATGACCTCGTTGAGCAAGGTGACACTGCGGGCGTATGCCTGGACAGCAGCTTGGGGATCCTCATTGGTGGAGTCGAGCTGGACAGCGTCGCGAGCAAGCTGGAGGGCGCGTGTAAGAGCGCGGCGAGAGGAAGGACGATGAGGACGAGTAGACATGGTGTCTGGGACACAGGGAATGGGATGGTCAGGAGGTGGACAAGGTGGACCAAGTCGGTGGTGTGCTGAACGCCCAAGCCAATACCCTCGTGTCTGCTCAAGCTGCATGGGCAGAAACCAACTACAACACTACCACAACAATGACCATAAAATCATATCCATATCAAGTGACCATCACAATTTCACACATGGCTTATTACATCACTAATAGGACTAATTCACTCCCGGTACTCGCCCTGACTCGCAAGCCGGCTCTCCAAGTTGCTACACAAAATATCATCAGTCGTCGTTATCATCATCACTGCAAACACGCACCGCAGTGTCTCCTCCTTGGCCAGCAACTCCTGTTTCTTCTCGTTGATCTGCCGCTGCATCCTCAGTTCCGCCTCCCGAAGCTGTCAACATCGTCAGCCACACACACACACATTCACCTTCAACATGATTCACCTTTTCTTCTTCCCGTCGCAACTGCTCCTCCTTCAACCGTACCCCTTGATTAGCAAGCTCCTCAGGAGGCATCGAATTGTCCCTAGAGAACCACATAGTCCACTCAGTGTCTCTCATCCAATCCAGGCCAATCACCTACCCCTCCCCATCCAGAGTGTTCGAGAGTTTCAGTGTCCGATAGGTCTCATACAACGTGTCATTGGTCAACGTCTTGAAGTCATGAACGTGCGAGCTGCCAAACACATTATTCGTCTCCACCACTCAAAAGATCGGGCTCACAACGCACTCCATCAACACCCTCTGCAGACAGCTCAAGTCAGAGTGCCGCGGGTTGTCAACCTCGACAATACCCCAGGGATAAACTCTAGCACGAACAAGCCGTCCATTCACCTCAACTTCTTCCTCAGAACCAACAACCGCAAACGGCATCATGGCCTACAAGTCCAATCATGAGCTCCTCTCTCTCTCTCTCTCGGTCTCTAGTTTTAACACCTACACGCAGTTCACTGTTGTCTTGGATAGTCTCTTCATCGTCTTCCTCAACGTCATACGGAAAGTTATACACCGGAATATCATAGTGCTCAATGTCTTGCATGATCTTGAACCCTATTCAGTTTCAGTTCTAATCCCCTCTTCCCTACTTACCCTCTTCTTGAATCCCTTCAATTCACTCGGCGTAAGCGAATCCGCCTTGCCAATCACAGGGATCACATTAACACGCGGAGAAAGGCGCCGCATAAGTTCAATGTCCATTTCCCGCAACCTACAACTCAAATATTAGTTCCGTTCACCATCTTGACTTCAGACTCCTACGCATGCCCCGTGGGGGGAATAAAGTATAGCAAAGCGTGAACTCGGTTGTCCCTGAAGCGAGGGTTACGTTTGATACGAGACTCTTCAGCTAAAATGTCATCATATTGCCGCTCAAGGTATCCAACAATCTTCTGGAATCTAGCAACAATTCGGTAAGATCGAAATGGCATGGCCATGACAGGTAAGGTCAACCTACGCGGATTCGTTGTTGATGTTGTCTCCAAATCCTGGGGTATCGACAATAGTCAAAGAAATGCGCACCCCGTCCCGCTCCAAGTCTGTCGACACGTGAGTTAACGCGTTCGCAAAACCGCCCGCATCACAGACGCACCCACAGTGACCGGCTTGATTCTCATCCCATCCTCAGGGTAGACAGAGGTAGGATCATCACAGGTTTTATGCGGGAGGACCTCAGCCTCGCATAGAGTGTTCACAAAAGTGGTACGACCAGTACCAGAAGTGCCTGAAAGTCACCATGTCATGTCACTCCAGCCTTACGGTTCAGAAGCGACACGTACCAACCACCATGACAGTGAACTGGACACCCTTCTTGGCCTTGTTTCCTCTACGCCTGCCAGCAAAAGACATAGCTAACAATTCAGATACGTGAGTGTGGAGAGCAAAGTCCCCTTTCCAAGGTCGGTGTTGATGTGTCGCTGATGTATTTTATTTGTCCCTTCAAACTCCGCTATAGCGTGATCTCTGGGAATTCATTTTCCATGCTAATGGCTTTAGTCGCTAACGCTACGGCCCTGAACTAGTATTGACTGTAAGGAGGTTTACCTTCCGTCTGGTATGGCTCTTTCTCACTCCCTCCTCCTCCGACGGGCGAGACATGTGAACTTGAATCGTCTTTTGCATTACTCTGTGCCTCAGAAAACGCGTCGAATCCATTCTGATGGTCCTCAGGAACCAGCGAAAAAAGCTCCTCAGCGTGCCAGAAAGAAAATACGAGATCTCCCCGAGTATTTCATCCTCCCTGATGGAACCCGCGCAAAGCCCTTAGAAGACTATCGTTTCAATATTAATGTAAACCCGACTCAAACCAAAGATAGCGGTATGCTCCCTCCCCATGTGTCATCAATGATCATGACATAGGACTTTTTGCAGCATCTCTATATGAAACGACAAGCGTCATCAATAAGACGGCAGATGACGCACCACCAGAACTTGTAAGGCCTAAGCGAATCAAGAAGTCGAAAGCCGAGGCGGTGAATTCTGTCAAACGGTCTCGCCGCTCAAAGGAGGTGATCATAAACGATGAAGAGGGTAGGTCCTTCTCACTGTGTTGTATCAACGAAAAATTTGATACTCCATAGATTTATCCAGAGGGCCCCAAACCATTCTGGCACAAGGAATTCAGGAAAACCTTCGCAAGTTCCCTCACTGTTTACTCCTTACTCGAGTAGGCCAATTCTACGAGGCACGTCCCCTTTTCCCGTAACCCCTTGTCAGGCCTCTCATTGACAAACTCAACTAGTCTTATTTCGATCAAGCAGAAGATATTGCTGACCTCCTCAATATTAAATTAACTAGTCGCAAATGGGGTGGTTCCCGAGTCGCCATGTGCGGGTTCCCACTCATCCATCTCGATAAACATCTTAAAGTTCTTGTTCAACAACATAAACGCTTCGTCGCCATGTGCGAAGAATTCCCCCGCAAGGAAGAATTTGGTGCAAAAGAGTTCGATAGACGCGTAACGCGTATCATTACTCCCGGAACACTCATAGACGAGCCGTTTCTCAACGCATATGAGAACAATTTCTTACTTGCTATTGATGCTCCACCTCCTTCTCAGGGGGAGATGAAGAAAGATATCACGATAGGAATTGCTTGGATTGATGTCTCCACAGGAGAGTTCTATTCCAAGAATACATTGCTGGAAAGTGTTCAGGATGATTTGGCTCGAATTAATCCTCGCGAAGTCATTTTGTCTGATGCTTTCGAGGGTGTGAAAGAACACCCACTCATGAACGCACTTGTAGAAGAAAGCTGCTTCCTTAGTTTCGTATCCAAGTCTATGGGCTCTCCTACAGAAGAGCATACAAAACCTCTGCCACCAGCCAGACCCAACAACCCACAGGAAATCCCACTTTCAATAGCTGAACAAGCTGCCGTTGACCTTCTGACGTCTTATCTTGATGCCAATCTTTTAGAAAGTATGCCCCCCTTGGCCGAACCCGTTCAAGATAATACTGGTCGAATGCAAATTGATGCACATACAATCAAGGCTCTAGAGATCCGTGAAAGGGAATATGACGGTAGCTCAAGAGGAAGTTTGTTTAGTGCAATCAAACGTACGGTCACCAATGGTGGTACTCGTCTTCTCTCTCGATGGCTATGTATGTGGTTTTTTACACGCATACGCGCATATGTTCTCAGACCTGGGGACATGTAGGTTCTCCGAGTACATCCCTATCCGAAATTATGTCTCGACAATCTCTTGTTGAATTTTTCGCCTCTAGACCACATCTAGCAGCAGATGTGACCCAATTACTGAGCCAAACATGTGACACTACTCGACTTACGCAGAAGTTCCTTGTAGGTAGAGGTGACCAAAATGATTTAGCATCAATTGGCCGGACCATTCGTGTTTGGTTGAAGATTTCTGCCACGCTTACTGAGGAGAAAGCTCTCGAAGTGCAAGAGCGAGAAGGCTATGATGAGCGAGAATGGACGAGTGTAGATGCACTTGTGTCACGTATGCATGTGCTCGAAACACTATCGGAAACAATTGAGAAAGCCTTGGGTACTGATAATGAGAATACAGCTGGCCCACCAGATGAACTTGGGCAAGAGGCTCCAGATGAATCAAGCCAGCTGGAGAATTGGAGAATTTCTCCTAGTCGATGGTACATCAAGCCAGAGTACGTTGTACCCTTTTTAATGGGAATCATTTTAGTATCCTTAAGTCGATGCTTTATAGGTTTTCACAGACCCTCAGATCTCTACACGCTGAGTTTCAACGTCTGCTGGCAAAAAAAGAAAGGCTAGAAGGTAAACTCAGATCCACTTATGGTATGTACAGTCTACAGTCAAATCATCTCAACTTTACTCATGAGATTCAGCTGCTCCCTCTCTCACTCTAAGAGCTTCGCCTAGCCAGGGGATGCACATACATCTTGCTCGCAAACGTGACCAGAGCAAGATGGACAGCCATTCTTCCTTTATCTCGATCTTTGAGAGTGGCAGTACCAAATGCTATTTCTACAAAGCCCGTCTCTTCTCTCTGTGTGTTTTACGTCCTTTCAACTAATTACTTTCCCACAGGAATGGTCTCGTCTTGGGAATCAAATAATAAGGATCATTGAACAACTAACACAAGCAGAAAAAGATGTATTTGCCACACTACGAAAGATGGTCAGCTCCTGATTTTTTTCGCTCCAAGCCATGCCCTGACAAGCATGAAATAGATCAATGAGTATTCATTCTCTCTCCGGCGAAATTCAAATGTTGTTGATGAGTTGGATATTGCCCTGTCCTTTGCCAAGGTTGCAAGTGAACTCATGTTCGTGAAACCCACTATAACTGAAGAGTAAGCCTATCTCGCCAGCCAAAGACATTCAACTTAGGAATTCTAGCAATGTATATGATATAATCAATGGTCGACATCCTTCCGTCGAGATGGGTCTATTGGCTTCTGGTCGAGTCTTTACTCCCAACTCTGTCTCACTACACTCGGATGCCAGAGTGCATGTCATCACTGGGCCGAATATGGCAGGAAAATCGACTTTTCTGCGACAAACTGCTCTTATATCAGTCTTGGCACAAATTGGTTCTTTTGTTCCAGCTGAAGCTGCCACTATTGGAATTGTTGATAGGTTGTTTTCAAGAATTGGTGCAAAGGATGACCTTTTTAGGGATAGAAGTACATTTATGGTGGAAATGCTCGAGACAGCAGACATTCTGAGACGAGCGACTGATAAAAGCCTAGTGACTCAAATTCCTTCTGGTTCTCGGTTCTCATTCTCATGCCGATACTTCTCAACTTAGGTCATTATGGATGAAGTTGGTCGAGGTACAACGGTTAATGATGGTTTAGCTATTGCTTTTGCGACTATTCATCATTTGGCAACTGTCAATCAATGTCGAACTCTCTTTGCTACTCATTTCCATGAACTCGCGCACATGCTCGGGCATACTTCGGAAGCTAGTGGAACCGGTGCATATCAAAATGTTCGTTTCTTTTGTACTGATGTCGACGAAACCAAGGTGAGTTGACAGATGCAGTCATCGTCATCGAAATATTGACGTTAGTGGATATCTCTTGATAGGATGGCTACTTTGCATACTCTTATCGACTCCGACCTGGTGTCAATTGGGATAGTCATGGTCTCAAGGTTGCACAGTTGGCCGGTTTACCGGATACTGTAATTCAAGTCGCTTCTAACACTCTCACTTGCTTGAATAAGGGTCACTACTCTCAAACAAAACAACAATTCTTGTAGGTTTCTCATGATACTGGAACCACTCTGGATAGTTCCCTCAGATGAATCATACGCTGCGTTACTATCTATTCGATATAAGTGATGGTTATATACACATTATGATCTCATACATTCCAGCATGTAGCTTGTTAACCCAATTGAGAACGAATGTAGTTCAGAGCGGAACCAGCACGGAACCATTTGACCTGATCGACTGACATAGTATGCGTCGTGGAAACACGGAAAACTTCTCCATCAGGCTTTGTCACCTTGATGACAATGATAGCCTCAGAGTTACCCCCAAGAAGATCTGCCAGACCTTCAGTCTCAAGGATATCCCCAGAGCCGATGCGAGAATAGTCTGCCTTGTCAGTAAACCATAGAGGTAGGATACCTTGTTTCTGTAGACATCGATCAGTCCACATCTTCCATGATGACTCCAAGTAATTCATACTTTAAGATTTGTTTCATGAATACGAGCAAAAGAACGGGCTAGGATGAGTCCACATCCTATAGTGGCAATCAGTACAAACTCAACGGACTACCAAATGGGACTTACCATAGAACCTGGGTTGAAGAGCTGCGTGCTCACGGGCACTACCTTCTCCATAGTTTTCATCAACGATTAGAGCCCAGGGTTGCTTGCGGGCCTTGAAACGCTTTGCAACCTCAGGAATGGTACCAATAGTTTCGGTCTCCTTATCGAAAGCAGTATTCATCTCACCGCTTTCGTCGTTGACAGCCTAGAAAAAGTCAATTCCATGGTAAGTACAATTGTCCAGTTAACGCACCGTGATAACTTAACGAGATTATCAGGACAAGAAAGAACATATAGGAAGAACTGCTCACGAAGATTCTCAGATATGTTAGTAAGGTGTCCCTTATATTTAAGCCAGGGTCCCTAGAGATAGGTTTAGCAGGCGTGAAACCAGGCTCCTCGGACTACACGGCTTACTGCGGCAGAAATATGGTCCGTTGTACACTTCCCCCTCACACGGAGGAGGACATTCAGTGGGGGTAAATCGAATCCGCGGGTATTACCAGACCCCTCACCAAAGTGGCTAGCAAACGGTTCAAGAATTTCTAGTCGCTGCGAATCCTTTTTGATTATAACTTCGACATCTGGCTGAGGCTTGGGAGAGGGTGCAGGATAGTAACTCCCTTCACCAGCAGTAAATCCGGCAGAAGGAAGGTCTTGACCCACAGGTGGAGAGAACTTGAAAGATTTACCATTCGCAAGGGGTATAGAATCAGTCACAGGATTGAATGAGAGTTTGCCAGAAAATGCCATGGCAGTGACAATAAGAGGTGAAGCAAGGAAGTTCATAGTCTGAGTATTTCCATCATTGCGCGACTTGAAGTTACGGTTAAAGCTTGTCAATATGGCTAGAAAGTCAAATCAGAACTTTCTCTACGCCTAGGTACACCTTTACTTGCCATTTGCCTCACCCTGCTTTTCCTCTCGCTTCCACTGGTAAAACAATATCTCAGAGAATGGCTGGATACGGACAAACAAACACCTTCGCGTACCTGACCAATGCAAGGTCCGCAAGCATTAGCCAGAACGACCGCGCCAACGTCCTCAAGAACTGAGGTGACATTGTCGCGCTCAATGGTCGCTCGAATCTGTTCAGAACCGGGGGTGCACAAGAATGGAACCTTATACATATACATATATTAGCAAGCAGCAAAGAACTATACACATATTCGTATCTCCTCACTTTCGACTTCAAACCAGCAGCTTTAGCTTGACGGGCAAGATCTGCTACACGAGTCTACAGTCAGGTATTAACATGACGTCAGGGGTATAATACAGATAGGAGAGTTCACCATGTCCTCATAGGAACTGTTAGTACACGAACCGATCAAAGTGGCCGAGACTTCGTCCTTCCATCCTTGGCTCTTCACGAAACTGCCAAACTTGGAAAGAGGTGTTGCAAGATCAGGAGTAAAAGGGCCATTAATAGTCGGCTCGATTTCAGATAAGTCCTGCAACAAAATATAAAATGAGAGTGAATCTTGACAAAATGAGGGGGGCATACAATTTCAATGACCTCATCGTATTCCGCATCTTTATCAGCACAAAGGAAACCAGTTTCGGCAGCTTTGTCTGCAGCCAAGGCGACAGGGCCACGATGTGTAGCATGAAGATATGATCGCATGTTAGGTGTATAAGGAAAGGCGGAGGTCGTTGCACCAACTTCGGCGCCCATATTAGCAATAGTGGCTAAACCTGTGGAACAAATGGTCAATGACCGTGCAAAACTTACAGTCACTTCTTTACGCACCAGTGCACGACTGGCTGAAGACCCCAGGCCCAAAGTACTCGAGAATGCGTCCAGTGCCTCCTCGAACCGTCAATTTCCCAGCTATGTGCAGGATAAGATCTTTGGTCGTCGCCCACTGGTTGAGTTCGCCAGTCAAATGGATACCTAGTACCCCCGATCCCTCAGTACGCTCAAGAGAAATGGACCAATGACCCCTTACCAACAACTTGTGGGGCTTTCAACTCCCAAGGGGTGCCAGTCATTGCATCAACAGCATCAGCACCTCCAACGCCAATAGCTAAAAGACCAAGACCTCCTGCATTAGGTGTATGCGAGTCTATTGGTGCTCGTCAGAGCACTTTCAACCTACCAAAGGATTTATTTACCTGTTCCAAGCCTAGTGATAACAGATCAAGGGCGAGACTTGGAAGCGGATATAATAGCTCACATCAAGATGCCGGGTGCAGCGTAATTTTCAAGCACAATTTGGTGAATGATACCCGAACCAGGGCGCCAAAATTCGATTCCATATTTCTGAGCAGCACTCTGAAGAAAATCGAAAACTTCCTTGTTCGTCATCAGAGATTTCTGCGTATCCTTTTGTTAGTCATGATTCTGGCTTGGAGAAAATATCATACCTCGAGGTCCTTTGAGGCGCCCTCGGAAGCCTGAATTAAATGGTCACAATGAATGCTAGTAGGTACCGCACATTCAGAAAGGCCTGCACTCATGAACTGCAGCCTGGAATATCAATAAACACCCCTGCATCGTCAGAGAGAAGAGAGACCTTACAATGCCATCCTATGTCGACTGTAAGACATTATTGATCTTAGCCTTATGAAGGGAACTCACTGTGCAGAAGCATCTTGCATGGCTACACGCTGAGGTCGTAATTGCAGGTAGGTCTCACCTCTTATCCTCCCTCCTCTGTAGAGATTTGCCTCTGGGTTTATTACATGACTGTAAAGTATCTTCTCTGCAAGTACCAGAGGCCGATCAAGAATCTTGCGTACGCGCTCCAAGTTCTGTATCAAAGCAGCATACGGGGGAAGAAGGGATGAACAATCCCTTTCATAGGTAGAAGCATGAGTAGCAAGAGACCGTCTCAGCAGTCTTGAACTGTGCCGCAAATCTGACCCTCGAAACATAGATAGCTTCTTAGACATGTGTGAAATTTTGTAGGATCTCGGATCATTCCTTGCCGCTCGTGACTC
>Ga0157363_1006461_pt1 | contig 11018 bp, 8 predicted proteins | sample AttsexASBM1_FD_111477 | JGI IMG/M metagenome (GOLD analysis project Ga0157363, IMG submission 111477) | Fungus gardens microbial communities from leaf cutter ant in Ribeirão Preto, State of São Paulo, Brazil - Atta sexdens ASBM1 | ecosystem: Host-associated > Fungi > Mycelium > Unclassified ...
AAATATAATTTATATAAAATATAACTTATATAAAAATAAAAAATATAAATAATACAAAAAAATATAATTATATATATATATATATATATATATATATATATATATATATATATATAATACATTTTGTATTTTCTCATTATATTAAAATAATGTAATATGTATAATGTATATTCATATGTATATTCATATAAATTTTTATCCATTTTTTTTGCAATGTATTTTTATCTCATAATTTTTTCTCAGATTAATCAAACTCTGCTGGAAGTCCATGACATAATGATGCCTGATGACTGGCTAAATGAAACGGAAACAGTGCTCCTTTTGAGAACTATTTGCGATTATTCTTTTCAACAGTAAATAGTTTCTTTTTTTTGCCACATAATTTTACAATACTTCTTCATTGATGCAATGATCATAATATTTATAGTTATGGTTTGCGTGAAATTGATGGCAAAAAATTTATTTCCGACCCGTTACCGGGTGATAAGCTCATTTCATCCGCCAATGGATTGTGGGAGAAAAAGTAAGATTTTTATAGAAAAGCTTACATTATAGCTTTTTTAAAATATAACGAAAGAATTAATTAAATTTTTGTAAAATATGAAAAGGCGCAAATCATTTATTACTATTAATCTCGATTTATTCATAGCGCGCAAATCATTTATTACTATTAATCTCGATTTAATTAATTATGAGAATCTCTTTTAATTTATCATAAAAATAGATGAGTGATTAGCTTATAAACAATTAATTATTTTGATTAGTTTGAGAAATATGTGTCACAACTTTCTCGATGAGATACAAGAACTGCAATTATACAGAAATTGGAAGGAGTGGTGTGAGGATGACGAATACATTCCTAATCTCGAAGATATTCTCTGCAGGTACAATATCAGTATACATTCAATATGAAATTTATCTTTCATCTTTTATCTTATCATCTTCTAGTTTATGTTAGATTTAATTAGATGATTTAAATTTTAAATGATATGAAATGAATTGAAAACATGTTATTTCTCACGTACTGTGATAACATTCACAGTAAGATCTTGTTTCATAAGATCGATTAACTAATGCTGATCTAATGACTTATGTAGTATAAATGAATAATTTATAAATTATAATTTACGGTCTGAAGGAGAAATAAAAGCTTTGTATTTGCGCCGTAGAAACGAGATTAGCAGTTTACGAGATTGCAGAGGTATAAGCAACATATATAAGCGACAAGTACCTACGATTTTCGGTGCTCGTATGAAGTTTCTAGCCGAATATGTATAATAATTTTGAATGACTATTTATATCATCTATTTTTAATTAAAATTTGAACAAAAGTTATTAGAGACTTGATAACATAAAACATAAATAAGAAGGAGCATAGTCACATACGCAAAGTATTTTTCGCACAAATCATATATTTAAAATTAATTACATGTAGACGTTTCACTCTGTGACCATTTCTAATATGCTATTTTAGTATTTAATATTTGCATTCTATTGTATTGTACTGATGATTGTCACAACTTGACCGAAACACTTACGTGTAATTAATTTTAATATGACTTGTACAAAAAACACATTTGCGTGTGTAGTTGTATGCTCCTTCTTATTTATGTTTTATTTTTAATTATATAAAAAATATTATCTATCAAATAATATTATACACACTTAATATGCTACTATTCGATAATAATTTTATGATTTGAAATAAAAGCAAATATTTAACTAAATCTGCAAGAATGCACAATATGATGTATATTGTGAAATGTAGATTGTATTGTCTAAAAATGACACCTTGACAGAAAAAACAGAAAGCAGAAAAGCAAACTCTAATCAGAACTCGCGCTGACTCGCAGAAAAAAAGAAATTGTTGATTACGAGCGTGAATTCTGATTCTGAATCTGCTTCTCTGCTTTCTGTTTTTCTGTGAATTCTCCCTAATACATTGTCGTAGTTATCCAAAATATTTTTATAATTAAATAGCAAGACTAACATCACACTGAAAAAATGTTTGGGTCAACAAAACGGGTTTTAATTGTGAAACGGAAAGACTCGAATGTTTTCCATATTCGATGGGATTTTTTTGGTTGACTTTATCTTCCTCTTGGGCAAGCTCGAGAAAGAAGACCAGGACGCTCTTTTAGGACCTGCTGATCTCTGCCGTACTTTCAAAGGCTCCAAACCTCTCGGTTCTTCTAGAGAAACGTCACATTCTTGAAAACCGACAAACGACTGCACTTGACGAGCATGATCTTGTAACATGATCATGTAAGGAAGATTATAACCGCGTAACTTGCCAGTTGGAGCAGCAACGAGATGAGGATGATCGTTGGAGCGATTGTGACCACCATCGTGATGATGATGAAAGTGGAGGTGTGATATCAGATTGTGCTTACGTATACCGCGCACAACAGTTTCTTGCATCTGCCTCCGCTTATTCCATATTCTTTCGAAGATGCCAATAGAAATCGCAATAACCATACCTGCTACCAATAGAAAGAAAGCGGAATAGACATCGGCGAGCCTCGCGCTATGAAAGTCCGCCGACGCTGCGCATCGCGGCATCGTCGGCAGCATCCGTTCCTGTATCTTATCCAGAACGCCACGTTCGTAGATTCGCAATATACTGCAAATAAAATAACGTAAATTACAAACGAGATGCCAATTTATTAACTGACGCGCGTTAAAAAATTATTTTCTCTAAACATATTTTTCTTAATACATATTTTTTTATAATACATTAACAATACATTCTATAATATGTTAATATATTAATGTATTATAGAATGTATTATAGTTATCAATCGTAGCGAGTCTAATTAATGATATCGCTCTGATTAATGACATCGCATGTATGAACCTGTTCCGATCAGAAAGTATAATATGTGATATCATTAGTCGTTTTCAGAGCAGTGTAACTTGCTGCGGTAAAACATGTTATAGGTATACTATGATTTCGACAATTGGCTCTACTGACTAATTAGCTTAAAAATATTAGAAAGCTGTTCATTGTTGCTGTTTACTTTTAAATGCCCATTTTCTACCAAGGTAATTTAATTTTACTTTTGATTAACTCTAACTCTTGATCTTTTTCGAATGTTTATTTCTAATAAATGTAAATTAATTTTAATCTCGGTTCAATTTACTCTTTATCTTTTTCTAGTTCTATATAGAATTCGAAAAAGATGAAGAATAAGTTATACCGAGAGAGAAATTAAAGTTGAGCTACATTGATAGAAACGGACATTAGTTATTTTAATTATTCACATTTTAATTATTCACATTGATATACATAATAGAATTCTATCATGTTAATTATAATATTCATTTTAATGCTTATTCTATACTAATGTTAATTTTATCATGCTAATGTGTTATGTAAATTCGACAACTTTGCATACTTGAGATTAATGATCTTCCTATACGGGCAACTTTTAGCCATAGGAAGAGCGACGACTGTAAGTGTTTGTGGAAGCATCAACTCTTTCAAGGTGCACCGTTCCTGTATGAAAGTTGTTTTAAGAGCTCGCCGAGCAAGAGTCGCGCTGACGAAGAATCCATATCTTTCTTTGACAGCTTTCATAAGACCGGTCCTCGTCTCGAGACGAGATTCGCGATTGTTAAACGCTTTTATGTACAATTGACGAAGATTGCTATCGTTCGCATTCTGAAAGATAATGCGATAGCATTAAATAACTCCGACAAACAGCAATTAATTAACTACGTATAACTGTCTGAAATAATTATAAAACTCTCCTAGCGGTACAGTATTGTAAGAAAGATAATTGAAAGAAAAGTTTTTCAAAACATCGTATTCTACAATAAAAACACAATTAATAAAAACGTTATAACATAGTAAAATAAAAAAACCTTGTGTATATGCTACCACTACAAGTGGCATCAAGAGATTAATTTTGTATATCATTAAAACATATTCGTTTGCTTGTTATTGTTAGATTCTTTAATATCGGGTGTGTTAATTTAAAAAGTTGTTATTATATTTATTTTTATAGTACCTTTTACATAATATCTATGTAGATACGTAACAAAATAATATCAAAGAGGATTCATATGACAAAACGCAATAAGAAAAATAATAGTAATAAATGATAATAATGGTAATAAATAACATTGATAGTACTCTTATGTATGTATCGTCGGCGGCACTGTATCCTAGCTTGAAATTATTAAAGAGAAGATCGGTGATCGATTTGATTCCAGTTGCCTGCACCGATAGTATGGATGTGATGAAACCAGCATAAGCATTGTACATCACGAGGGAGAATATTAAACTGGATAACAATAGAGTCTTTCCTGATGGACTTCGAGGTGTCCAGGGTGATCCTACAAATTCCAAATGTTTGAATGTATGAGTAATGGATTTCATATACATAGATTTTATATACATTACGCACATAATTAATTAAGTTTAGATGAGATTAGACTTGATAACCGAGGCATAAAAAAATGTGTTCCTCAGTAACAAAAAAATATTTCTTTTACGGTATGTAAAATATAATAAAAATAATATTACTTAATATTAATTTAATAGAAAATACAAACATACAAATTACCGTATCACACTTTTATGATATAGCATTAAAATTTAGCATATAGTTCACGTTATATATATATTATAAAATTTCAGCATAAAAGCGTGTAGAATTTTAGTTTATCGATAAAAACATGGATCTATATGCACATGTGTGTTACACAAAACAAATGAAACGTAATTATTAAAATTAGAGGGTATGTTCCCGGAAAAAATTTATATAAATGGACATATTTTATATATAATTATATATAATTATATATAATTGTATATAATTATATATGAGACATTTTTTTCCGGGTTGTATTTTATACATATACATATTTAATATTTACATAACATGAGAGTTCAATAGTGAGTGATTATAGCTGTCGGTAATAATAAATGACTGAAAATGTAGAAATATTGCAATTTTTGCCCATTGAATTTTAGACCATTAATTACGTGTTTGTCCACATTCTCGATTCTGTAATTACGTATTATTATGTATTATTTAAATTAGTATTGTATATAAAAGAGAGATGATAACAATGTGAAATGATAATTTATTTGTTATAATAGCCTAGCTATAAAAAAAGAAATAAACCTTGCATGCACATGATACTCAAGCACCAAAGTGCAGATTCTCCGATCTCGACGTGTTTTTCATCTTCATCATGTAACATTGTTTTAGCAGCATAAATAACTGTCGCCATCGCGATAAACATGATGAGATATGTTCCAGCGACGCAGCCAAGTAATCGATTATCGAACGGTTGCAAAAATATATCCCTCATCGTGCCGGTCTCCAACGGATGATAATAAATATTTCTCCTGCGTAAAATATTATTTTATATTATCATGTAGAAGAAAAAATAGTTATATTTATAAAATTTTAAATAATTAAAAGAATTTTTTTGTGCTCTTTCCCAAACATTTCAATTTTTTACTACGTTCTTCACTTCACATTATTTAAACAAAAACAGATATCGATTTTGAAAAATTGATCTTGAATGTTCAAAATATTACTTTGAATTTTATTACTACAAAATATTTTTAATTTAAATAACGTAAAATGCAAACGTAAATTTTTAATATTTACATTTACAAAGTAAATTTTATATTTTATTATTACACTATTTTATATTTTATCTCATAATGTATATTAATACTGATCTAATGATATGATTTATGCGGAACGTATAATTTGCACAAATTAGTATTTCCTCATCATAATAACAGAAAAATATATTAGCATGAAGAGATAGAAATAAATATGAAATATATTAAGTTATAAAGTAGAATGTTTAGTTTAAAATAATAAAATAATAAAGTTTACATTGCTCGTTTGCTCATTAATATTCACTTCTTTGAATTTAAATTTATTAAAATATTTTTATACCGACATGTAACGTATTAAGGGATGACTAAATGTCATTTCTGTCCAACGCTCTTCGTCATTTGCCGTTATATATCCTAAACCGATGTCGACAGTGCCAGTTACAACATCACCGAGAAGATGGCTCCATTCTTTATTAGCTAACGTACCTAATTTTTCGTGCGGCACCAGCTCGATGCTATAAAAATTCAAAATAAGTCATATTTATTTCTAGCTTTTTTTTGTAATATATTTTTCAGATTCATTTTATTTTTATTTTTTTCTAAAGATTTATTTTATTCTTTGTGGAAACATTTTTTGTAGAATTTCTATTATTTTATATGTAACATGCGTATATTCTGAGAAATCTAATTTTCGAAGTAACTTTTTCAAGGATTAAGAAACATGTTTTACAATATACATGAATTGCTGATTGGCGTTGCCAAGACATCCGTAATTGAATATTTATCATTTTACAAGATAAGTTGCTGCATTAATGACTATTTTTACATTAATTTATGTATGTGACTTTATAATATCGTATTAAATGCATTCAATTAAATTTGGTACATAGAATGATTTTTAACCTGGCATTCACGCTATGGGTGACAATGGTAGCAAAGTCCAAAAGGGGTGCGATATCGTTGGCAGTGGCCTCTGATTCGATAACGTCTGTCTGCCCATCGCTGGTTCCGTTCAATACTCCAAAGACAATGGGAAGACCGTTGAAATCGCTTCTGAGCTTCACGCTCATCGGCAATTTGAGAGTGTGAGATTCTGGATTCCAGAAACCAAGATAGCGGACAATTAGACTCGTATTGTCGGAGTGACGTATTTTGTAGGTGTGCATCAAGTAGAACGATACTGTGCGATTCTCTTCAGTGGTATAGCTCAAATTAGTCGTGGCGTTTTCGACGTTACGTCGTTCCGGCGGCGGTCCCATGAATTCAAAACGATCGCCATATCGCTGAAAGGACTGACAAATTCTGTGGAAAAAGGCTCCACTTGAGAATCTTGAAAAAGACTTCCTATTTCTGTATCTAATTTAGATTATTACTATCTTCATCACGGTTGCCACCCTTCGACTAGTGTTCTGCTAGAAATATCTTTTCGACTAGTGTTCTGCTGATCTTTTCAACCAAAGATTTACAATTATTATTATCCTGCCAAAAATTGACAACTATTATTAAAATTGTCGAAATCAAACTTTCTTGTAATGCTTTTTTTAAGATTTCTAAAAACTTTCTACAATAAGCCATTATTTAAATTTTAATTCATAAATCATAAAAATCAATCAATCATAGTGAGAAGAATAATCAACTATGATTGGTTAATCTCTTACAGATCACGACTTAAAGCTTAAATAATGATTTATTGTAGAAAGATATGACCTCCCGAGATCGATTATTATGATTATATGTTGTAGTGCGTTATATTGTAATGCGTTCTCTAAAAAGCAGTCACCAAACTTGTTCTTTCTGCCTTGTGCTTTCAGTGATATTATTCTAAAAACAGGAAGAAAATTGACGAGCGTTTAATAAAAAGTCATCAAAATTTTGTAAGATTTAGAAGAGCTGAAAATTTGGTCAAAAAGCTGAAGTCTCTCATCGAAAACCCAAAAAGATGGCAATCACAATCTTGATAACATAGAAATTAAACAATGCCCAATTTTATATAAAAATATTCCATTTCTTCATTTTAATTTTTATTTTTTTATCTTTGTATTTCTATTTTATATCTCTATTTCTATTCGACGAATGAAAATAAAAGGCTTTATATTTGTCACGTTCATTAGTAAGATGATGTATTCAAATTAATGGAATTTTATATAATATATGTAAAGATAAATGGCTCTTTTAAGTCATGTACAATATAAAAAACAAACATTTTATTTTATTAAACGTTTTATTTTATCAATTCTTTGAATAAGTTACTTCTATGCTTTAAAGTATGTACGATTATGATAATAACGTTTTTATACCATTCTCGAGATGCATAACCTTACTTATCTCGATATTTTTGAGCATATATCCAAGCAGCAGCGTCATTCTGTAATGGCGAGGTAGCTACGATCACGTCACTGTCGATACCGACATTTAGATCTCGAAAGACGGTGTCGATGGTGAAATCATGTCTTCTTGTGGTCACCATAAGCCAGGAGATGTAATAGTTGAACAAGAATTTCTGGGAGGCCTGTTGAAATATTCATTTTAATCAGAAATTCTGTTTGCTTCCATCAAATTTGCATAAACAATTTTGTTAAATTTTGTATTTTGTTAATCAATCAAAATTATTTTTTCCGTGTATGTAAGCTTTAAAATATATACTTTTAAGATTTATTTAATTTAATTGAAAAATAAATAAGTGCGAGTATGCCGAAAGTAGTGTGCGGAAGAAATCACATTTTTTAAAATTTGCAATTAATTTTTGACAAAAAAATTGTGTATTACTATTGTACATATAATTAAAAGAAAGAAAATAAAAAAATAGGCGATTATTGATTATTATTTGTAAAGTGATTATTTTAATAAAAAAGAAAAATTTGTTGAAATATATTGATTAATTTTCTTTTATGATAAAAGTAGAAATACGATTTATGATTATCAAATCAATTGTTATCTTCAATACAATATTACTGAAATCTATTATGCTATCGTTGAAGTCTGTTACGAATTAGGAAAATAAGAATTCCCGCGAGACACTTCTTTGATAACGTAACACGTGATATTTTCTTGCAATATTTAGAAAATTAAAAGAACATTATATAAGATAGTTCAGTTTAATTTGAAGACCTTGAATAATTTATTTATTTTTGATAATATGTAAAAATGTTTCAGATAAAAATGGAATGACTTGGGGAACATAGTTTAGTTACGTTGTTTTTTTTTAAATGGAGGCATCATCCTTAGATATGAACCCCCACTTTTTTAGATGAAATTATATGATTTTATTTACATAATATAATTTCTCTAATTATTCTACATGTAAAAATATTAAAGTAGAAATATGAAAAAATTGAGATAGATTTTGAATTATTTTCTATTTTGTTCTGACATACATTTATATTGACATATTAAATTTCACAAACTATAATTATGCATCTCATAATTAATGCAATTACATAATTTTTATAATAAGCAACTATGCATTTTCTTTACAATTGATTCAGTTTATTATTTTGTGAATATCTCTTCTTGTTGGCTTTATTTCTTATATTGCTTCTTCTTAGCCTTTTTTATCTCTACATATTAATTTAATTTAAATTTATAATTTTACTTTTTTTCTTTTCTCAGAAATTGACAGACATTAAAATCATACCACTTGGATAATATTATCAGGTGATGTTAGATTGAGTCCATCCAAGAGGACGATCGAGCCGACGCGATGTGTTCTGATCGTAAGAGCATCCGGTACGTTCGGGTTCGTTGCTGATTGTAGAGACACACTGATGCCCTTTTCACCGAAGCATTTGATCAACGGCCGAGCATAATTAAGAGCACAACCTGTATTTTTAGTAAATGTACATCTAGTAAATGTACTGTAAATGTATATTTACTCGATGTACACTCGATGTTCGATTAAAGTTTATAATTCCAGTGCATTTCTTATAAACTATTTTTTAATAACAGAATTTTGTCAGTGTATCTTTTGTTTAGATTTTCTTTAAAAATAGTTCTTTTATGAATTAATTTTTTGAGTTAAAACTTTTTTTATTGTGTATATTAGCAAAATATTATAAAATATATTAATTTACGAGATAAAAGAAGCTATTATAAATTCGCTTTAATTAACTAGAAATAAATTCGATAGTAACCCGCATAGCATTTTAAATTAGCATTTTTAAATTTTAAAAAGATAAGTAGCAGATACATGAAATTTAAAATCTTATATAACAGATACATAGCAATACATATCAATCATATATTAGATATATGTTTAATACCGATGAATGTCCGATCTGTATGTATGTCCCAGATAAGCTGTTATTATTTTGACATCGATAGTTATTTTATAGTTATTTTAAATGACGTCATATGATCTATTTAAGATGTAATAATGACGTCATCTTTTTGACCAATTAATGACGACATTTGTTTATGACATCTTTACAATGTCATACTTAATGACGTCGAATAAATGGCCAGTTGTCGACGTATAGTTAACATTATTAGTGATCAATTAATAACGTTATACATTTATTCCATTAATAATACGAAAATAATAATGTATTTTTGATGTCAATTTATGAAGTTGTGTGAATGATAAGAAATATAAGAATTTAAGTCATTTTTACGATGTTTACACATACCATCAAGAAGCTTATTATGGTTTTTAAAATGTACTGGAAATTATAAAAGTAATTGAATTTACTTTAATTTAGAATATTTATAACTTCAACACCTAGCAAATTTGATCATTTTTGTAATTTTTACTTTGTCTCAGGAATATATCATATACCTAGATTAGAATAACTAATTAAATGGACGACACCTTGCTACCATCAATAACATGAAAAAATAACATATTTTTAACGTTGACTTATAACGTTATATATCTGTGATAAATCCACGTCATTTTTATGATGTTTGGATGTCATAATCGTTATAAGAATGACTAATTAATGACGTTAAATAGACGACACTTTGCTATTGTCATATTTAGGGTAATATTTTATTAACAATATTTAGAGTAATTTACATTACATACCAAATATATATAACATTATATACGATACGTATTAAATATATAAGTTATGTATCTGATACATATCTTTAATAATGCAAATTCGCATTCAAAATGTATGTTTTATAACCTATAAAAAAATCAGATATGCATTAATTACAGCAATTACATTCAACTATATAAAAATTAAAATATATTATAAAATAAAAACTTTTTTTTGACTTACTATTTAATTTAATTTAAATTATTTTTATTTAACTTAAATTTGTTTTACAAATTGTTTCGATCAGCATTTCCAAGCTTGATCGAAATAAGCCTTTATTTCTTGACTGTATTCACATCGTGGTCTAATATGATACTTTAATATTATTAAATTTGTTTGTTCTTATAGATTCAAATAATAATTGCGCATATAGAAATTTGCGCACA
>Ga0157363_1006464_pt1 | contig 11017 bp, 10 predicted proteins | sample AttsexASBM1_FD_111477 | JGI IMG/M metagenome (GOLD analysis project Ga0157363, IMG submission 111477) | Fungus gardens microbial communities from leaf cutter ant in Ribeirão Preto, State of São Paulo, Brazil - Atta sexdens ASBM1 | ecosystem: Host-associated > Fungi > Mycelium > Unclassified ...
AGCACCAGAAATACTGAAAGAGTGGAAGATGGTAATTACTTCAGTAGGACAGGGATATGAATCTATAGAAAGTCGACATGACTATAAAACAGGAATAGGAACTATTTTCAGAGGAAAGGGAGTATCTATGAATATTGGAAAATCTAGAGACAATTACAACAAAGAAGGGAGACCAAGATATTTTAATTACAACACATATGAACATATGGTAAAGAAATACCGGAAGTCAAGGAAAGATAAAGAAATGAGAAAATGTTACAAGTGTGACAGAATAGAACACCAGACAAAAGACTGCAGATCAGAACAGAAAATGAAGATTAGAAGTACTCAAGAAGGAAACAATAAAGAAAACAATAACAATAAAGAGGATTTTGTCGAAGGTTCAGAGTAGGCATGATATAATGAACCTTTATATATAATAATTCTCAAAATCAATATATTATTCCAAATCAATAAAATAACAAAGCAAGGGAATTAAATATATATACCAATGTCAAAACAAAGAATGGAAAAGAACTACGACTACAGACACTAGTGAATTCAGAATGTACTCATACAGGAATTGACAAACAACTAGTCAAAGAAGAAAGAATTAAGACAGAACCAATAGATAGATTATTTGAAGTTTTTAACGCAGATTGAACAAGGAATAGAGAAGTCATACAATTTGTGCTACTGGAAGTTGGAATTAATGGATACAAGGAAAAGATTGATGCAGCAGTCACAGATTTAAACAGCACAGATATGTTCTTATGATATGATTGGTTAGTCAAACACAATCCAGAAGTAAACTGGAATACAGAAACAATATGATTTACTAGATGTCTAAAGATGTATTAGATACAACATCGAGAAACAGGAGAGTACAACTAATGGATAACCAGGATAACAGACAACAGAAAATAAGAAAAAACTAGATCTAACCAACCCAGAAAATCTTCCAGAATACATTTGACTCTATATATCTTTTCAACAAAAAGAAATTCAAAAAGTTGCTAAATAAAAAGAAATAGGATCACAAAATTAATTTGACAAAAGAAGCATCCAAAGAGCTTAATGCAAAAGCCTATGCCATGATAATCAAGGAAAAAGAAGCATTAAATTAGTAGTTAGACAAACAGTTAAAAGCTAGATTAATAAAGGAATCCAAGTCAAGATACGTAGCACTATATTTCTACATTCCAAAGAAGGACAAATCACTATGATTGGTACAAGACTACAAGAAACTGAATCAAGTAACAATAAAAGACAAAATACCATTACCTTTAATTAGAGAAGTCATCAACAAATTGAAGAAAGCAAGATATTTCAACAAGTTGGACTTGATTTAGTAATATAATAATGTACGAATCAAAGAGAGAGATAAATGGAAAGTAGCCTTTTTAACAAACAAAGAATTATTCGAACCTCAAATGATATACTTTGGACTTTGCAATTTTCCAGAAATATTCTAACAAATGATGAACAGTATATTCCGAGAAATATTACATGAAGGAGTGCTGGCAAACTATATGGATGACTTCATAATATCTGCAAAATCAATGAAGGAACTGGAAGAAAGGACAATCCGCTTTTTGAAGATTGTAGAAAAATACAATCTATGTTTCAAGAAATCAAAATGTAACTTTAATATAGAATAAATTCCAATTCTAGGAGTAACAGTTAGGAGAGGACAAGTGCAAATAGAGACAGATAAAGTCAAGACAGTCAAGAAATAGAAAACTCCCACCAAGTTGAAAGAAGTGGAAAGTTTCTTAGAGTTTGCAAATTTCTACAGATGATTTATCAAAAACTTCAGTCATATAGTGAAATCTCTCAATGAACTCAAAGGGAAAAAAAACTAGAAGTGGGGAGAAGAACAATGGAAAGTATTTGAGGAACTGAAAGACAAGATAACAAGTCAACCAGTACTTGCTCTTCTGAAGAAAGAAGGAAAATTCTGAGTAGAAACAGATATATCAGGACATGCTATAGAAGGAGTTTTATTACAAGAACAGAAAGAAAAATGGAAGTCCATTGTGTTTTTATCAAGAACAATGCAATCAGTAGAATGAAATTATGAAATCTATGACAAAGAATTACTTGTAATTGTAGAAACTCTAACAAAATGAAGACAATACTTACTGGATGCCACCAAGAAATTGGAAGTCTGGACAGATCATGAGAACCTCAAATATTTCAAAGAACCACACAAGCTCAATGGAAGATAGACAAGATAGTATTTGAAGTTACAAAATTATGACTTCATACTACAACATATTCCTGGAAAGACAAATATCAAAGTAGATGTTTTATCAAGAAAAGACCATATTGATACCAAGGATGACAATAAAGATATACAAATGCTTAAAAAAGAAATGTGGATAAGATAACAAATAATAGCAGAGATAAAAATAATACAAAGAAATCAAGTGGTAGAAGAAACCACTTTATTGGAAGAAATATGATGAAATAGAATGAAGGAACAAGATGTAATCAAAGAATTAGAGAAAGAGGATAGTCAATCCTGGAAAGAAGATAGAGTAGTCTATATGGATGAAAGAATTTATGTGCTAAATAACTAAAAACTTAAGGAAAGGATTCTTCAAGAAAACCATGATCTAGCAGATATAGAATATCTAGGACAATAGCAAATGATAGAACTGATCAAAAGAAACTACTAGTGGCCAGGAATAAAAAACGACATAAAGAATTATATGCAATGATGCTTTAAATACCAACAAAACAAAGTGCAACATATAAAAAAGGCAGGAGAACTATATCCTTTGAAAACACTAGAAGGATTATGGCAAGAGATCAGCATCAACATTATTAGACCTTTACCAAAATTAAATGGAAAAAATGCTATTGTGGTTATAGTGGATTGATTTATAAAAATGATTCGACTCAAAGCAACAACAACAAGTGTTTTATCAAAAGAAATTGCAAAAATATATTGTGATGAAATTTGGAAATTATATGGAATACCATGAATAGTTTTTAGCAACAGAGGACTATAGTTTGCATCATGATTTATGAAGGATTTAATGAAAGTACTAGGAACCAAATGAAATCCACAGCATATCATCCTCAGACTGATGGACAAGCCAAGCAAATTAATCAAGAAATTGGAACATTTTTAAGACATTATATCAATTACCAACAAGACAACTAGATGGACTGGTTAGTGGCAGCAGAATTCTAATACAATGATAAAAAACACACAGCAACAGGACATACTCCATTTGAACTTAATTTTGGAAGATATCCATGGAAAGGAAACCTGACTGTGCAAATGGAATTCCCAAAATTAGAAGAATTCTTAACAAGACTATAAAGAAGCTGGGAAGAAGCTACTAAATCAATGAAAATGGCAAAAGAAGCCATAAAAAGGCAATTTGACAAGAAGAAATAGAATACACAAAGACTGAAAGAAGGGGATAGCACATGGCTAGAAGCCAAGAATATTCATTTGAATAGACCCTCAAAGAAACTGGACCAAAAAAGACACAGACCTTTTAAAATTTCAAAGGATATTGGTGAAGGAGCATTTCAGCTTGAACTTCCAGAAGGGTGAATGATTCACAATGTGTTCAATGAAGACCTGTTGACATGATGCAAAGAACCACAATACAAAAGTCAACACATGAAACCCACACCACCACCTGACATTATTAATAAAGAAGAGAAATATAAAGTAGAAGAAATTAGGAAGCATAGGAAAAGAGAATAGGGAACTTAATATTTGGTTTATTGGAAGGATTATGAGGATGAACAAAATCAATAAATTACAGAAATAGGGCTGCCTTATGCAAAAGAGATAATTGAAGATTATTGGACAAGAATTTTAAGTCAAAATCTATAAAAGAAGAAGGTAAAATCCCAAACCAATAGTTCCAAAACATTTTGAACAACAAAATCTTCTACATGGCTCAACAATTCTCAACTGCTCCTACTTCACCCAACCCATACACTACTCAAACTCTTAACAACATGGACCTTGTAAAAACTATGAACAAGGAACAAAAGGATTGGACAAGAAAATATCACAAAATCATATAAGGTATTAAAAGAATAGTGGACATACAAATGCAATTACAGAATATTATCAAGTTAGCAGAAGAAGCCAATATACAGATTGCAGAAATAGAGGGGACGATTTTACAAGCAAGTTATAATTATCAGACACAGACAGCAGCAGATATCTTCAGTATTTCAGAAGACTTACATAACATTATTCAAAGTGATATAGAAAATCAAGTGTATCACATTCAACAACTGCTAGTAAATGAGTTGGATAATTGCAAAGGAAAAGGGAACTAATATGCTAAAGAATATATAAAGAAAATACAAGATGAATACAAACAAGAAAATATAGTAATGAAGACAATTCAAACCATTGATAAAGGAAAACAAAAAATAGAAGAAGTTTTTCTTTATAAACTATATGATGTTGATGAACCCAAATCCAAGATATCCAAACCACAACTTATTCAAGATGAGGTCAATAATCTAGAAAAATACATGAAATACATGCAATCACCCATCAAAACAATACCATTCTATCCACCACCACATTACAAATCCTTATGACCACAAAAGGAACAAGATGAACAGTACTGAAAAGAAATTGCTGTTGAATTCTTGATGAAGAAACATAATGTGGATACAACAAGGAAAGGATTTCCCATTGAAATGTATTTAGGAGGTCTACCTCATGAACCATACTTTATTGCACTCACATTACAAGAACAAATCATTATTGGTCCTACAAAGAAGATGGTTGTATCATATGTGGTTGAAGACTTAGCATTGTTGGACTAAGTTCATGAGAACATGAACATTAAAATGGGGATATTGTTACAGTTAAAACCTCATGACTAACAGATGGATAACATGTGTTAGAGTTCATTCATTTCTGATTTTATTATTTTACTGTGCCTTGTGTTTTCCTCATGTATGATCAGTCAGCACCTCATGTAATAGTAAATATCTTCTCATTTCCTATGACTCATTTTCTTATGTATAACATATGCTCTAGTTATAGTCATTAGGTATATATAGCTATAGATATAAGCCTGTATCTTTATACTTTACCAATTGACTCATTCCTATTTCTTAACTCAAGTCTTTGCCTAAGTTGCAACCTAAGCCAAGTCTAAGTGTTATAAGACAAGTGTGTGGACAGACTTCAGGGTTAGGGTTAGTGTTATAGCAACCACTTGTCACTCAAGGACAAATGATCTCACAACGAGCAAAGCTCTCCAATGGGCTATTAAGTAAAGAGTGGGGGAATTATAAGAGAACTCAACAAGGAGCCCTCACTGCATTGCTCCTCTATTTATATAAATTACATGTGGTCCGTGCTACAACAATATTAACTGGCCCTTATGTCCATGCCTCTTCCTCATGTCCTATTACTCATCCACATATGTTTTTCTTAAGGCCACCATGCTTCCTATATGTGCCCTAACGTCATACCTTTAATCTCTGCTATACATATGCACACCATGTGTATACCATGAGGAACCCATGTCCCTTGACGTCATCTCCTAATCCTAACTTCATCTAGACTCTTCCCGATCCTTCTAGACCCTAAGTTCTTCCAGACCGCTCTAGACTCTGTCACATGACTTCCAGGTCACGTGCCTATCTCCTATCCCTTTGTCTATTGTAGACTAATAAAATACTACTATAATATTTTTACTCTGTCCTAACCCTAACCCTAAAGTCTATCCACATCCTTGTGCTATAACACTAGTAGTTAGTAAAAACAAAGACTAAACTAAGTATTTTTATAAGAGTTCACAAATAAGTTTAGAGAGACTTAATATTGAGTTAGCCATCTATTAACAAATTATCTAACAAAGTAGAATTAAGAACAGCTAATGCTTGGATAGCAAAAAGTTTCTCCTAATAACCTTATTAACACCAGTTGACTATAAGAGAGCCAAAGCTCTCAATATGTTCTTGACAATAAAAAAAAAGCTAAGATGGATAATGAGAGTGAATACTAACTTAATATAGATTTTCTAAAAAAAATAGTTGGCAAAGCTAGTAAATTAGCTATTATTATCAATGAAAATAAACAGTATAGATTAGAGAGCAAATATAGTTGATAATAGTACAACTACTTTATCCTAACCAGTAATAAGCTATAGTATATGTAAAGTACAAGAAAATCCTGTAGATATAAAACAATTTGAAAATTAGCTTAATAATAGGCTTATAAGTAACAAGATGTTAGCTTAACTAGTAAAGTTGGTCAAGTCTTTCTTATTGATAGAAAGTAGTCTAAAAAAGTACTAAGTAGAGATCAAGATAACTAAAATCTATGATCTATTCAAAAAAATAATACACTATACTTGAAAAAAATAGTAGTAACTGTTATAGTATCTAAGCTCTTATATCTTTTTTTTTTCTATTTTTCTTAATTTGATTTTTCTTTTTCTTTTTCTTCTTTGAATAATGAAAATCATATGACTATGAGATATATAACAGTATCACATAATGTAACATCACCAATCAGATGATAAAGTATGTGATCATAATCATATGTAATAGAAGAATAAAGAATATACTAGAATAATAATATTAGAAAATATAGCTATGACATATTTGTTACAATTCAAAGACCTTAGAGTAGGTCAATGAAGAGAAACCTTGTATTAGGGTTAAACACAAGAGAACTTAATAGAGAACTCTGTACAGAATTGTTTATCTTTTTATACTAAACTATAATGGTCCATGCTACTACTTCTCTAGTTTATCTTAAAGACCGTGTGTTTACCTCAAGGCCAACATGTGTAAGACACATTGTTATGATGTCATCCTTCCAGAATCTTCTACATTCTTCTCTGTGATCTCATGACTTGTAACTATTACTGTGTTATCTGAGGTGACTGATGTGTAATGTCATGATCATAATGTCACTCATATCCTAACCCTAAGTTTCCAAGATAGAAAATAAAGGAAAAGAAAATAGAAATGAGAAAATAAAAATAAAATATTCAGAGTCCACTATCTTAAACTTTGACAATATTGTTCTTATAGCATCTTTAAAATATATACATAGACTTTAGGATTAGGTCAAGTATAGACTAGCATGTAATAGTATATATAAGAACTTCTTGTTGAGTTTCTTTTATTAAACCTACTAAACAAAACTAAATTCTGAACTCTTTACTAAGTATACATTATTGTTTCTTTAACAGTAGTTATTATAATACCAACTTTCAAACTTTCAAACATGAAAGTATTGTATCTAAATAGTTCTTAATATTCAAGAGATAGTGAATAAGTTGTTTGGATTAATTACTATCAATTATAATATTTATAATAGTAGAATATCTTACTCAATTATTACTAAAGTATCTGGACACTTAAGATTTTCCAAGTAAGACTTATCTTCTTACAAGTAGTAGTTAAAATGAGAGAATTTTGTAAAGTGAGAATCTCAGAAATAATTAATTGGGAGAAATGGCAGCAGTGTTACATAACATGTCACAGACTATTACACATATTTTATGTGATTAATATAATTGATAGACAGGTAATAGTAGTCAGATTATTAAGTAATGACTAGATTTCTTATACTAATTTAGATAGTAGGTTGATAACAACAAAAATACTAAGTAGGATAAGCTAGCTATAATTAGCATAGACCTCATGTTATGATTAACATGAATCTTATATAGTAGTATAAAAGTCAAGAAATGTAGCAGAAACTTCTTATTGAGTTCTCTTGTAATATTCCACTAGAGTGTCTGAGTAAGCCTATAGTAGTATGCCTAAGCTCTTAAGTTGTCCTGACTAATGGTAGCCACAACATAAATAAAGATCACTTCTAACATGTTCATATAATACAGCTGTGTTATACTCATTGATCTTTTGAATACTCTCATTTACCTTTCTATTTTTGTAATATTCTAATTTTTTCTAATTTTTCTTTCTTTCTGACTTTCCTATAATATTTGCCTTCTCAGTCCCATCAGAGTTGGCGTGGATTTAATTTCAGGTACATTACCTGATCACATGTACAACTTCCTTCCCTGTGGACACATTTTTGATTTTTAGTTGTCCACAGTTCACTACGTGATTCCTGAGCTATCTGAGTGGTTTCTAAAGTTGCTAGGATCTCTTATTCGTCACCTACGAACAGAACGTTGACGACATTACTGTGTGGCAGTGCTGTGTGGTCGGAGCACTCAACATGGAAATTTGATGTCAGCGAACACTTGACTCAACGAAAAAGTACCCTGAGGACACTATCACATCAATGAGAAGCAAACAAACAGCTGAAGGAGTGCAATGTAGGCGACAAATCTAGACGACTGAAAACACGTGAAAGATCCCTTCGGAAATATGCTGTTTGAATAGCTATGTGTTGAGACCTGAGACACATGAATGATCCAGCTTAACTGCGAGAACTGAGAGAAGGAAAGAAATAATACAAATAGAACAAGGATGGAGGGTAGGTGCCCGATCTCTCGACAGGTTAATTTTTCCTCGCGACAACGTGGTCTGCAAGTACTTCCAACATGTCTCGAGCCTTGCTGTGAGGTAACTCTTGCAAGACGTTCTTCGCTTCATCAGCGTAAGTTTGTGCAAGTTGTTGAGTTCGTGAGATTGCGGATGATCGGCAGACTAGTTCTCGAGCCTGAAAGAGTGGACAAGCCAGACAAAAAGGGAGGAAATAAGTACGAAGAGGAAATGGTCCAGATAAAATCCCTTGCATTTTCTGGATCCCCTGGAGATTTGAACTGGCGTCTTATTAGTTCACCCATCTCCGGAAACTCCTCCCAAGCATACAGAGCTGGTGCGGTCGTAAGACCAAGTTTAATATCTGCATTGTCGGGTTTTCCGAGTATAGTTGAGGTTGATTCATAATCTAGTGTGTCATCTACAAGCTAAAGGAATCACAAGGATACACCATGTCAAAAAGGATGCAAAAATTCACCTGGAATGCGATACCAAGATTTCGACCATATGCGTATGCAATTTCTCTCCAAATCTCACCTTGGATGCAGCCCCCAAGTATAACAGCAGAAAGTGCGCCCCTAGCCATAGGTGACGCAGTTTTGAGATACGACTTCTGTAAATAGGTGTTCCACACGTCTTGGTGTTTTTGACTTCGCCCCATGTTATCCAATCTCATCGTGACATCATCTGCCGCTGCCTCAACGACATCTTTCATCTGCAACATCTCCCCTTCAGCAAGATTTAACACCGCCCCAGTCGTGATTTGTGTCACTTCAGGGTCCCCCAACCGAACAACAGCAGCTGAAGCGCGTGCCATCATGAAATTCCCACCAAGTATAGAGGATTTGTTCGTGAATTTGGCTGGCGCCGAGGGTACACCTCGTCGGAGCGTTGAAGCATCTAAGACATCATCATGTAGCAATGATGCAGCGTGGACAATCTCTGCAATTAGTGCTAAGCGGAGTTGGGTAGGAAGGATACATGTAGATGGATGTAATGTGGGCGTGGTCGGCAACAACGTTGGTGGTGGTTTCTGTTCGTGAGGGTAGTGCCTTCTTTGTACCCGCGAGCCGTCATATACCATGACAAAAGTGTCCTGGAATTTCTCCGTATATTGAGGAAACCGTGGATTGTAGTCCGTGAGAATGTCTGGTGGTGAGAAAGGAATATCAAGCTCATCCTGACAGCCTCCCCCGCCTGAGTGAGTCGATTGCCAGAGTTTGAGCTGCCAGTCCTTTCCCAGACCATTTGTTGCTTGCGAAAAAAGAAGTACAAGGAGAGGTCGTATTTGTTTAGAAGGCTGTTGAAAATAATATTCCGTGAGTTCGTTGAGAACAGGATGACTCGAGTGTATAATATCAAGGAGATTTTTGCGCAGTACTTCTAGGCGGGGAGACAGAGTCGTAAAGGGATCTGGCCTGCAGGATTTTCCAGAAAGAGTGCTGACTCTTCGAAGAGGCCAGGCACACCCGATCATAGTGCTTTGTGAGTACTTTGTAAGTACTTTGTTATAACAATGTTCAGCCGGGAGTCTCCATTTCCCATGCCCGTCAGCAAATCAACGTTGATTGATCGAATTCTAGATCTATCTACGGCACCAAGCGAACTGATGACAAGTCCCGGTCCCAACCAGAGAGTCGAGCTTTACAATCGGATGTGCGCCCCATCGACAGCTGCACACAAGGGTCCAGAACTATGTATAGATTTGTACGGTGGCATGACGTTTGTCACAAACAGGTGAGATGGCGACGGACGGAAGAGAAAAGCAGAGAAAGAAAGAAATAATCATAATGAGCCTCGGAACACAGGTGCAAAGTGTTACGTCCTGCAGCTACTTCTCCCCATGAGGGATCTCCTCTATGAACATCCCAAGGTCGGCCATGGTTTCTAGCAGTGCGTCACGGTTCATTCCATGCGAATCATCCAGACCCTGATTAAGACCGCTCCTCTTAAAACCCGATACAACATGTAGTGGTTCAGTGACCCGAATAGTTTATATATATACTACCCTTGACCGGATTAGGGATGTGTTCTAAAAGACACTTATAATCATCATCATCATTAATGCTTTAATCAGTAGTAAATTAATCCAAAATCCAGAGCCAAGGGATTCATAAAATAAACATATAACAGAGTTATTTCATATTCAGTTTCTTATTTACTATGCTTTGTTTCATTCTCAAGAATTTCTTTTATACTTTTCTCATGTCAGTAGGTATAGATATTAACATGTATATTTATGCTTTATTTATGCTTTATTTGAAGCTTTCCAGTCCAATTTGGTTTGTGAGAATTGGCCCATTGATTGTGGAGATACAAGTTGAATGAAGTTTGTGACACCAATCTTACTATATTGGTAAGTAGTAGTTATCTGTCTACAATGCATGCTGCTGTACATTGTTTCTTTTAACAGTTTATTCAACATAAAGACTGGAAGAGATTGATCAATTGATAAAGCATAAATATACATGTTAATATCTATACCTACTGACATGAGAAAAGTATAAAAGAAATTCTTGAGAATGAAACAAAGCATAGTAAATAAGAAACTGAATAT
>Ga0157363_1006465_pt1 | contig 11017 bp, 7 predicted proteins | sample AttsexASBM1_FD_111477 | JGI IMG/M metagenome (GOLD analysis project Ga0157363, IMG submission 111477) | Fungus gardens microbial communities from leaf cutter ant in Ribeirão Preto, State of São Paulo, Brazil - Atta sexdens ASBM1 | ecosystem: Host-associated > Fungi > Mycelium > Unclassified ...
CAAAATAATATAAGTTGCATTCTATGTGAAAGAATTTAAATTAGTATTAATAATTTCAATTTATATATGTATATACGTGTATTATATTAATACTTGTGTGTGTGTATGTGTGTGTGTGTGTGTGTGTGTGTGTGTGTGTGTGTGTACATATATTTATTTATATATAAATTGAAAATATTAATACTAATTTCTCCCATAACTTATATTATTTATTATATTGTATATTGTTAGAAATATTCTTTAATTTCATTAATCTTTAATTGACTGTTAATTGATATTTAAATTATCTGTAAACTGAAAAATTAAGTACATTGAAATATAATGTACTGTTCATTTATGGACATGAATGTAAAATATTTCAATTAATCGTAATTGAAATAATTATATTAACAGTAAAATATATTTTGATAAATCTAAATATATATTTGATAGTCTTGAATGCTCAAAATAAGTGAAAAGTAGACGTCGTACAAAAATAGGAGTTATAGGACCTAGCAGCATTAATAAAACTTAAATTTGAATTCAATAGAATTAATAAGATTAAACAGAAGCGAAAGAAAGAAATTAGAAGGTTTAAGAGAAGATATGCAAATCAAGAAATATTAATGAAGAACAAGTAAGTAATTGCAAGATTTAAAGTAGATTTTAAATTTCGATTCGGAAGAACCTGTTTTTAACTGATTTTGAATCGACAGTCGCATTTGTTTGAATTCATAAAAAATCATGCAACAATTCGCATTCTTTGTGTATTTTAATTAGTATTAATTTCGGGAGTGCCGTGAAAATTATCGCGCGGTCACATATAATATAATCATTAATTAATTCAAATATTGAGATTGATTTAACTATATGTTGGCGAGTAATGCTAGTATTCGTAATTCGTTCTTAATTTCAAACAATGTTTTAAGACTCTAATATGGCTTTGATTGGTTCATGCATCTCAAGCATTGATTCATGCATCTTACTAATTTGATCATGTCGAATCTTGAGCAATATCTATGAATTCCACTTTTAAATGTTGTAGAAATCCGAGAAAAAATCTGATAATTTGAAGACAGAAGTCCAAAGATTCTGACTGAAAGGAGGAAGTCTCGGGCGGAGCAACTCTAAAGTAAGTAAGATGTCGCCTTAGATGTCGCTACAGATGTCTGTTTATAGAATTGGTCATTGTAAGAAAAATATGTGATTGTTAGGAAGTGCTCAATTAAAGGGTTGATGTTATTGGGGACTTTATGTGATGTAAGGATTAAGCCCTGCCCACAATAAAAGAAATAAGGATTAAGAATAAAGAATTGACCATTTAAATTCTTATTTATTCTCATGAAATAATTTTGATAGTATATATTTTATAGAATATTTAAGTATCAAATTAATTAATCGGATATATTCAAATATCAATTAAATTTTTTAATTCATAAAATTTAACATAAATTCTATAATTACAAATCTTTTTTTATGGAAGTTACATAATTATTTTAATAAATTTCAATTACAACTGCCTAAAACTTTTAGAGTTAACCTCACTGTAAAGAAATTTTACTCTTAAAAAATTTAACTACTCTTTGAAGAGAAATTTCACTTCAAAGAATTTTTTAGAAAATGAATAAAATTTAATGCACGTAATAATATTTTCTTGTTATTATGAAAATTATTTTGAATACTTGTGTAGAGGGATCCCGTTTGTCTACAAATCGATTGCCTACAGCAGTGCTTGCAAAGATTTGTACATTTCGGGCCGATTTCGGGGCGCTACATGAGGCTCGCCACTGGGCGCTCACGTGACGCTCTGGCTCAGGAGCATGTCTGTAATTTAAACGTGCAGAAGTCGTACCTTACATTATTAAAGAATATTTTCTTACAAAATAATTTTTATTTCTTTAAAAAAATCAAATACTAAATTTTCTAAAACATTTTGTCATAATAATTCTTGCTTATTAGAAACTATTCAATAATTGTTATAAATTTACATCGAGAAGTTTCTATAACAGACTTGCAAAGATTGAAGTCAGGAAATAATTTTATCATTTTAATTAAAATGATAATTATATTCGCTTACAGAAGAAAATAGTTATTGCAATACAGAATCCTCGTTACTTGAGACTTTATAAGACTTCATATGGAAAATATGGAATTTCCAGATTTATATATTTCCTAACAATTTTTTTTGTAGACACTAATACATGTAGGGAAAAGTAATTTCGTTCCTAAAATTTTTATTTGTGTGCAAAAATGCATGTAAGCAATCGAACTTAGGTAAAAGTGATATAGGCAAACGCTACTGTAGGCAATCGATTTGTAGGCAAATACAACTATCTCGCTTGTATAACATTTTGGATATTTTTGGATATTTTTTGTTTCAGCTCAAGATAACTACTAGGCAGTTACGACTTCGCTGTTGCACATCATATCTATAAGTGATAAATCTTGAAGTGATTATCTTTTAAATACCTTAAATCGAGATAACGAATATATGAAAATTATATAGATTGTTTAGTTATATGTGACATATAAATTTTATGGCATTCAAATTTTATGTAGCAATCTAATTCACATTTCACAGATCTGTTATCTTAAGATGAATGGGTTTAAATAGATTAAAATCAATATTGAATTCTGCATAAAATTATCAAATTATTGTATTATTATCAATTTATTTTTGATGCATTCGTATAAAATGTAGATAGGATTTGTCACGATATTTTTTTATATTATTTTTTATATTATTTTTTATATTATATACAATACATAATAAAATTAATACAAAGAATTGAGAAGTATACATGTATAATACGGTATTTGATATTATCTTTTAATGAATTACATTTTTTAGTTCATATGTAATTAGTCCTAAAAGAAAATTTATTTATTTTTTATTCCTGTTTTGGATAAAAAGCGTTATCATAACATTGATGAGTAATAATATTTTTTCATATATTTATTATAAAAAATAATTTGCACTTTTTGATCAGCAATTTTAAAATAATTTTTCTATGAAGATGAGTCTCTTTCATATATGTATATATCTATATAATTCGAAGGCAAACATTTATAACATAAAAGGCACAGATTAATTCAGCATTAATTGTCTACATTGATTATGTGCCAAAATTTATTGTCAATACTGTCAATACTGAATATCTATGATTTACGTCAGTGCACTATAGATTTTTAGTACTAACAGTAAGTTTTGGAACCGGAACCTCGGACACTCAAACATAGAAGAAGTAAAGAGTATCAGGCTGCTCCTCGCCCTGATAAAGTGGACTCTAAGGTTCACGAAACGTTGGCCAAGAATGAATCTGGACATGGAGGAAATCCGCGAAACACATAATCTTTACATAGAAAGCATCCGTGGAAGCCTCAAGAATATTATAGAAGAAGTAAATTTTGAAACACATTATTAAACTTCTGAATTATCATTATTAAAATTTCTGAAATAGTTCTATTCTATATCAGAATTTTATTGTCAATGGCGCTTATAAAATCGATATAATTAAATAATTTATTTTCCTCCATCAGGATGACATTTGGTCACTCTAATAAATGTGTGTATGCTTCGAGGATATTATAAAACATAGTATGAAAGATGATAAAATTAATAATAATAATTTGAGAAATGCAAGCAATTATTTTTGAAGGTTATTTGTATATATTTAAATAATATATATATCAGAGAGAAACTTGAGAGAGGACATGACTAAAATCTAACCGCAAAATGCTGTCGCGCGCTACTTCCCTCTGACAAAGTGGATATAAACTACATAGCAACATTCATTTTTCTAAGAGATCGTCTACTTTTCAAGGCTGAAGATGATAAATCGATATTTGGCTCATATAATATGCTACATGTAACATGATTATATGAATCAAATCAATATCGATTTATCATCTCTTTAGGTTTTAGGCCTTCAGGTTTTGTCCTCTCTCAGGTTTCTTTCTGCTATTGTAGAAATTTATTCATGTCAAGCGATATTCAGGAAGTAGCTAGTCAGTATCAACATTTGTTAATCTTTCAATAAATACACAAATACTCCAATTGCAACAACGGCGCTGGCTACTCCGGAAATGAAAACGCAGAGTTACTTAAGCCGAAGCACGCAGATGCCACGCGGCAGTTCTCTTTTGTCCGGCGATGTGTGCTTATCGCCTCGATTGTGGGGCACCTCTTTCGAAGGCCGTCCGAATAAAATGTAATTTCTCGTTTTGTTAAGGAAGAGTATCCGCAATAAAATCAGTGATCGGAGCAAGTTCCAGGACTGTTTATTAGCGACTTCCCCTTTCTACGCCATTCCGGCTTTTCACATATAATTAAACATTAACTAAAGAAAGCACGTAATTCCTGATCAAAATCCTCTTTTTATATAAAGAGAATTTTCTCCCCATCAAATTTTCTTAGAATTCAGAAATAGGATTCACCTGCACCTTTCACGCTTTATCTCCTTATACGTCTCGACATCTCTCAGAATTGGTCCGTCGGTCCGCGTCGAGATTAGAATACAAGTCATCGTTTTGAAGTAAGATGCATAAATTGCCACGTGTAATGTCCATCTTGTGATCGCACAACAATAGCAATGACCATATATTGAGCACGCTTAGATAGAATATCGATCGATGAACTACAAGAAGAGGCATAATGTTATCAACTACCTCTATGCAAGGAGAAGAAATTATTAATCGACAATAATGTCGCATTTGGAGCGCAACAACCTCAGACATGATGATGGGCACAAGTTCCAATACAGATCCAATCACCGCAGTAAGAATGCCAATGACGAGCGAAAGAGCGGTGGGACAATCGTGTCCCGATCCGCCCTAGGGGTGGATGATGAACATGGACGCACTAATCGCAGCGATCACCAATCCGTTGCAGCAACTGCAACAGCAAATTCTGGAGAGTCAGCAAACAAGCGTTACTCCTCCTGCTCCTGACTCTCACTAGACGCCATCATCTCACCGAGTCTACAACTGAAGCAGGCTACAGTATCTCAATAAGAGTCCGCGCAGCCAGAGTTCTTGGCAGTCCTATCGAAGCTCGCTCGCTTCCCCCCATCTCGTTCCCCCCAGACAATCTCGCTATTAGCGTCACAGATTTCAGAGTTCGGAGGTAAGGAAGCGGAGAACATTCAACTATAGGTACAGAGTCGACCAAGTAGGATACGTAAAGTACCAGATGACGTCACTTTCTTAGCGGCATCCTTCAGATTAGTGCACATAGATAAGAAAAATGGTACGACATCGGAACTGATGTGATGTTAGAGTGTTGGGCAGCTTCAGAGAAGTCATTCTAAAAAGATTTACAAGAAAAATATTGTATCATGTAACATTACAGAGAATTGAAGCAAGGAAATAAAATCCCTTTAAAGAGACATTTTTAGAATATGCAACACATAAATTCACTTTAATGTATAATCTCGGCTTGTCCGCGGAGAATACCATTTATTAATTAATAGTATAGCGAGTAAATCTCTCAGATAGCAATCTCATTGCAGTGTGAATCTGTAGAGTCGTTCCTGGATGCCAATGCATCAGATAGCGTCGGTAGACGAAGTCGATAGAACTGGAAAGAAGTACCTCAGAGAATACAAGCAGAAGAGAGCAGCACTAAAACCAAGAAATAAGACAGTGAGCAGCACGAAGCAAACAGACAAGGAAGCAGTTGTCTGCACTTACTGCAAGATCCCAGGCCGTGAAGGAGAGTTGTTTCAAATGACGTCGCAGGGAGCAGCCAATAATACGACTTATATCTACGGCATCTTCAGCTATGGTTGCGGCGGTATCCGCCAAGGAGGTAATCACCGATGTGTCGATGATTGCACACGTTCTGTCTATGAATAAAGAGATAAATATTATAAGTTTAACCTTAAAGCTCGTTAAATAACGTAGATTATAAGCTATTAGTTGATATGGGAAGTCCAATATCGTTTATGAAATTATCTATTCTCAACAAATTTTTCGATAATAATCTAACTAAGTTAAACACGCTAACAGGGAATACTTACCGTGCCAACCGTTATCGGTGTTAGGTTACGTTCGGACTCACTCGTACAGTTGAACGAGCAAAAACAATGTTACGCTTCACGTTCTGAATGACAGTTCGTTCAACACGGATATTATTTTCGGGCACGATTTTTTTGATACTCACAAAATTAAGATCTAAAACCCGTCGAATGATTTAGAAGGTATGTATGACTTCCCGCAGACATATAATGCTATGCCACGAAGTTGACGATAATCAAAATCGCATATAATGCTGTGTCATGAAGTTGACGATAATCAAAATCGCTTTAGCAAAATCAAGATCGACTTCAGTGTAGATTATAACAAAAGCTAAGAGAATTACTTCGCGATTGATAATACTAAAATGGAAATAATTGACGATTATAAAGTAATGCGTCTTAAAGACGAATCTATTTGCATACGCGCCGCGTCGCTTTGCCCTCAGCGAGAAACAACAATATTAGAAATCACAAAAGACTTACAAGAAAGAAAAATCATTAAAAGAAGCAATTTGCCTTATTGCACGACCTTATTGTATTCGTAAAAAAAAAAAACGATCATCTACGCTTACGTGTAACCTCCGCCCGCTTAATCCGCGAGTGCTAAAACAAAAGTATTTGTTTCCGATTATCGAAGACTGCATAATTTATAGAGGACTCCTCGGTAATTGGACGGTTTTCATTCTTCTGAATCTTCGAGATGAAGTCCATCAAATAAAGGTCCACGAGAGCCACAAATATTTCTTTTTTGCCACACATGAAGGTCAATTCGAGTACACATATTTACTTTTCGGTTTTTGCGAGGCTCCGGCCGAATTCCATAAACTCACTACCGATCGAGCGCGAGTTCGAATTTAAACAATTGAGTGACCCGAACCTGAGAATCATCACTAACGAACTAGAATTTAGAGACGACAAATATTTTCATGTAATTGATGGATTACTTTATAGAAAAAGAGGGGATTCGTTATTTATTGTCCCTGAATCCATAACAACTTGATTAGAATTTATATGATGAAATGGCGCATTGCGGGTACGAGAAAACATTTCAAAGACTTATTGGTTTCCCGAAATGAGTAAAAAAATAGTTGACCATATATATTGATCATTGTGTAATTTGTCTAATATCGAATTTTATATCACATTCATGAAAGGGAAATGTAATTATCGCCGTCTTCTATAGTTCCATTCTACGGTTCGAAATAATCCACGTCAACCACTTTGATCCTCTGCAGCAAACAACCAATGGTCATCGACACGTTTTGTCATAGACTTCTTCACTCGTTTCATATGGCTCTCCTCTACAAAGATAACAAATTCCAAAGAGATTAATTGCAACCTAAAATTCTTGTTCAATCTTAGGAACGCCTAAGGAAATAATTATTGATCGGGGATCTGCTTTCACCTCAAATGAATTTCGATACTTGTCGAAGCACAATCAATTAAACACAGGTCGCGATAACGTCACCTTAATCCAACAGGCTGTAGAAAGAATCAACAGATTCTTGTCGTTGAGAAAAGTAGTTGACCGCCCGGAGGATTGGAAGGCTTGCTTAAATAGAATCCAATATGTAATTAATAATACACTCCATTCGAAGTGAAAAATATCCCATCAAAATTGCTTTTAGGTTACGATCAACGTAACTCGGATAAAAAACTAATCACTAGCACAAGTCGATTTCGATCTAAAAATGTTAACGATTGTATGTGGCGATAGAGACAATGCTTGTATGGAGCGAGGTAAACTCCATAACCTTCCATAACGTGATTATGACGTTTCAATTTTTTCAACTGACATTGCGTGGCTTTATTATCGTTTATAGCTTCTGCGACTTCTGCCGCGTCGCTGACCAACGAGCCGAAGACTCCCAATAGCGATAGAATAGGTAAGATATTATCGCGTATTGTCATCGGTAATATTTTGTCGTCCGCTTTTCATTCTTCGTTTTCATGCACACACCAAATTTCATTTTGGCTTTCATAGCTGCCTAAACAGTTGTAGCAGCAGTTCTCTCTCCAAGAGTCGAATCTTTCGCGGTAATCTGTTTCCGCGTCTCCTCAGCGAGTATTTTGTCAATTACGTGTCGTTTCCGAGTGAGATCTTTGCTCCGCGAATAAGTTATGTCGTGTTTGAATCCAACAGATTAATGCCTCGATCGCCTCTAGCCAATCGCTTTTCTAATTGCGTACCCGAACTCTAATTGCGCACAAAATTAATATCCGGGGATATGCAACTCGATCGAAAGTATGTTTATCGCATGAAAAAACTGCAGCCTTTTGTTGTTGTTGTTATTGACTACATTTCTACAATTTGCTACAATTTCTTATAAATGGCGCTGGATCATCGATATGCGATCGATGGCAGAGCAAATTATAATGTTTCAAATATCGATGTTGTTGAACCTCTGAATCAGCTTTTACATGCTCGGGAATCGATCCCACAGTTGATCTATGTAATTCTTAAATTCTCGTAGCAAAATAATTTTCGATATAATTCCAACTCTTTGGCAGTTAAACTATGTACATCACAGTTTGACACGATAAGAAGCATTTTGAATACTAAGAGGTTTCGCTTTGCGCGCTATAAATACATCCGCTCTCGATGTCGTTTTTTTTTTCAATATTATCATAGAAAGTGTCGTGAGGGAGAAGAGGGAGAATGAAGTTCGTGCGATAATCGCAGACTATCAAAGTGATGTCAATAAAGACTGAAGTATAATACATAATACTATATGTATAATACAGCCTGAAGAAGAAATACCCAAGCATGGAAACATGCTGCCGATTTTTATGCGCGGAATTATCTGCGGTTAAACTGCGGCAAAACAAACAGTTGATAATTTTGCTAGAAAGTCCACATGGCATACGTTTCGAGAACGTGTACATGTACTCGAAGTCGTTGCAACAGCTAAAATACCGGTACTTGGAGAATTTATTAACACCGATTGAAGAAATAGGTTATTTTACATTCTTCAATAAAAACGATGTATTATCACCGCCGAACGAGGCGCTTTCAAATTCCATTTTTGTCTTCGTGACATGCGACAAGCAAGACGCGAAGAGAGTACTTTGCGATGGGTCGACACGCGGACTGCTTTTATCTGTGTCAGACATACGCAAAGCCGAAACATTTTATACGCGATAATGCAAATCTGTTGATCCTGTTCAAACAGGACGGTACCAATCTGAAATATGTATAAAATGATCATGTAAACACTGACATGGCTTAGAGAATTTCTGCGAATTGTGTCGTTGCTGTTGGCAACATAAGTATGGATTGGTAATCATAGATAAAGACAGTGCGCTTACGAATAGACGATATAAAAAAGAGTTTAAAGAGTATGCGATATCTTAACGTGATTATCAGTCATTGTCAGTACGTCAATTATACAATATTTCCTTTATGATACGTGAAATGGCTTGGATTTTATAATTTGCAACTCTTGGATATACAAGGATACACAAGAATAGCATGTTATAAAAATAAAATTTACAAATTGTATAATTATTTTTTTCTCTATGTAAATATATATTAAATATAAACGCATTATACATGTTATACACATTACACATATTATAGATGCATACGTATACACGTATGGTACATATTATATGTACAAACATACATACATACAATACATACTATACATAATATACATACATACATTATATACATGACATACATAACATACATAACATACATTATATGTATGGGAGTACAAATAAGTTTCTGCCGTTTGCAAAAGACGACACCATTAATAAACTATAGAATAAAATTGTTTGATGTAAAACGACATATCGTAAGATTGGACATCCGGCCAACACCGTAATACCATAACTTTGAAATATTAGCGATTTTGTATCAGTATCATATATTTTTTTTTTGTTCGAAAATGTCGAATTTTGAGCCAAATAAGCGTCATTTGCGGGAACTTTTGATTTACTTCTTTAATTTAAAGAAATCTGCAACTGTGGTTCATAGATTGCTTGTAGAAGCATATGGTGATGCTGCCTTAAGTGAGAAAAGTTGACATGAATGGTTTCAAAAGTTTAAGAACGGTGAATTTGACGTCGAAGACAAAGATTGTAGCGGAAGGCCGAAAGTGTACGAAGACGCAGAATTGGAAGCATTATTGGATAAAGATTCGTGCCAAATGCAAAAAGAATTTGCACTTACATTAGGAGTGATTCAACAATTTCATATCGTTTGAAACCATTAAGAATGATTCAAAAGCAAGGGAATTGGGTTCTATATGAACTGAAGCCGAGAAACGTTGAACGCCGATTTTTTGCATGTGAAATGCTGTTTGCCAGGCATAAACGAAAAGGATTCTTGCATCGTCTAGTCACTGGTGATGAAAAATGGATCCACTATGATAATCCAAAGAAGAGAAAATTATGGAGACCACCTGGCCATGCTTCATCGACAGCCAAGCCGAATATTCATGGAAATAAACTAACATTGTGTATTTGGTAGGATCAGATTGGTGTCCTGTATTATGAGTTGCTCAAATCGAACGCGACCATTACTGGGGCTCTCTATCGAATACAATTGATGAGATTGAGCCGAGCACTCAAGGAAAAACACGCCCACTACTACTCCAAGCATGACAAATTATTCTCCCGCATGATAATGCTCGACCACATGTAGCGGTGCCGGTCAAAACCTACTTAGAAATACTTAAATGGGAAGTTCTACTCCACTCGCCGTATTCTCCAGACATTGCTCCTACCACTTATTCCGATCGATGACGCATGGCCTACATACTGTAAAATTGTACATTTCAATTAAATATCGTTCAATTCTGGCCAAAAAATCGACTTAACCCGTACAAATATTGGACAAACTGAAAAATAGAACATTGTCACATCAAAAATCAGCCAATTTAAGCCAAAATATTGAAATATTCAAGCCAAAATTTGGACATTAATCTAAAATATTGACCATTCCTTTTAAAAAAATATGCCAATTCTGGCCAAAATATCGACTAATACCGTACAAAATTTGGACGACAAACTGA
>Ga0157363_1006466_pt1 | contig 11016 bp, 5 predicted proteins | sample AttsexASBM1_FD_111477 | JGI IMG/M metagenome (GOLD analysis project Ga0157363, IMG submission 111477) | Fungus gardens microbial communities from leaf cutter ant in Ribeirão Preto, State of São Paulo, Brazil - Atta sexdens ASBM1 | ecosystem: Host-associated > Fungi > Mycelium > Unclassified ...
AAGTATTGTCCATCGCTGCCTACTACTTTTTCCCATCTCTCAGGCAATTTTCGAATTCCATCTCGAAAAAATGACTCGTCTTTGGAGGCGATCCAATTTTGGAGCCAATTTTCGATTTCTGCGGAAGAAGTGAACCGGTGACTTGTTGCATCCTTCGGAACAATCAGAAGGAGCAATGTCTGGAGAATACGGCAGGTGCGGTAAAACATCCCATTTGAGCGTTTACAAATATTTTTTTACGACTTTAGCGACATGAGGCCGAGCATTGTCATGAAGAAGAATAACTTTATCATGTCTTTGCTCGTATTTCGGCCGTTTTTCTTGCAATGCACGGCTCGTGCAAACGAATCAATTGCCGATCGCTCGTAATGGAATCGCCAGGTTTCAGCAGCTTATAGTAAACAAAACCCTTTTGGTCCCACCAGATACAGAGCATGATTTTCAAACCATGAATGTTCGGCTGTGGTATTGATGTTGAAATCGTTGGCAACGATTGACTGGATTTAGCGTAGTATTTTTTCTTCTTGGGGTTGTTGTAGAATATCCACTTCTCATCTCCAGTCACAATCTGATGAAAAAACCTTTTCTCTGTTGTTTTTGAATCAGCTGTTCGCAAGTGAAAAATCGCCTTTCAATGTTTCTCGGTTTCAGTTCATAAGGCCCCCAATTTCCTTGTTTTTGAAGCATTCCCATGGCTTTCAATCGTACAGAAACGGCTTGTTGAGTTACCTCCAATGATTCTGCAAGCTCCTTTTGCGTTTGATCTTCTTGCGACTCTGATCTTCTTCGAGTAATGCCTCTAATTCTTTGTCTTCGAATTTTTTTGGCTGCCCAGAACGAGGCTTGTCTTCAACGCTGAAATCTCCTTGAAACGTCGAAACCATTCTCTATATGATTTATCAGTTGGAGCAGTGTCACTATAAACTTCGACAAGCATTCGATGGGCTTCAGCCGCACTTTTCTTCCAAGTAAAGCAGAAAATCAAAACCTCTCGCAAATACTGCTTGATTAATATAAAATTCAACATTTCAAACACAGTAAAAATCAAGGTTTTTGTATGAAATTCAAAGCGATATAAACTGAATATTATTAACAGATGTTTAACCTCTCTGAAACCGCCAAAATCAGCTGTCACTATGAACCATTCACAACAGCTGGAGTCATCTTTAGAGAAACGGACCGAACTAATTTGTACTCCCAATATAATATAAATTATATACCCACATGATATTTTTTTATTTTAATATTGAAATCCGAGGTTTGTTTTAACTGAATGTCGATTATTAACAGTAAATGAATAAACGTAGTGGGCCTTTTAACATTGTATACATATATCCGATTTATATCCGATAATATCATGATTTTTTGCATTCTTATTTTCCTTATTCTCTCAAAGATTATTGTTGCATCGCGCCATCGAGAAATACTTTGACTATTTCTGTAATAATATATATCCTATCATAATGTCAATTTCGTTATTATGTGATGAAAATGGGCATCAAGTTTCGCAGTATTTTCATTATATCACGAATATCGATAATGCTTTTCTCTTTAACTAACGCAAATTCACAAAGTCCTCGCCATGATTTGTGCAAGCCAAATACAAAATGGAAAACAGCTCTACGCATTTATTTTAATTAACGCCACAAAATGTTTCAAGAAAAAAAAATGGTTCTTCTTAAACCTATATAATTCCCGAGAATATAATTCGTTTTTTTTTTTGAGAACACAAGTTTGAAATTTTCAATATCACGATATTGATCTCTTGAGAAAATATTTAAAAAATTTAGTTTAGAATATGAACAAACTAGTAAATATACACTTAAAATATAGTTTAAATACGATATCATATATTCTATATTGAGTAGATCGATGGTCCAAATAAGTAATAAAAATAGAGAGAGAGAGAGAGAGAGAGAGAGAGAGACTAACAATAAAATTTTAATTTAATTTGAATTTTTTTTAGATTAGATTTTAATTCATCAATGTGATTATACCAACAAAGATTATTAATGAAGATATTTTTATATAGCTCTCGATATAAAATCTGACAATGTGTGAAACATAAAATTTACTGACAATGTTAAAACAACGAATTAATCATTGGAATAAAAAAAGTTTGATAAAATAATTATTTCTATGTTTTGACTTATTTATAGAAGAAAGGTCCCTATTATGAGACACTGAGTTCATTTTGGATAAATGTTAGAAGTCTATGCAGAGTTTAAAAAAAATAAGGTCATTTTGAAGGGTATTTAATAAGCTTTAAGATAATGTTATATTTAAAATTTAATTCAAATTCCTTTTTTTTTTTGAAAATTAAAAAAATGTAAAAAATGCAAATCGCAAAGTCAAAAAATTGTGCTTCTAATATGAGATGCCCCGAGAAATCGATAGTAAAACACAAAATATATCAGTATTGCAATTAAAAAATTTTATTTAATGTTTCTAAAATATAAACAAACACAGCCAGCGTGTGCGAAAAATGAGTATGCGATAGATGATAGATTACACCCAGAACCCAGAACTCGTCTTCAGGTAATTGGAATCAAGCATCGCAGATATAGATGCTCGACGTTCATTCCGGTTGACTTTTTTATTATTGTACAATAACATTTTTCTTTAGCAACAATTTTCACTATAACATAGAAGCATGTTATTTCATATTAGGAATACTCTGGGTATCTCATATTATCGATTTCCATGCCTTATGATTTTACGATCATCAAATCTAATTTCTGTAATTAAATAATTCAACATACTCCCATATTTTTTTATTAGTACGACCTTACTTTATCATTATATGAAGAATTTATTGCCAAATATTTATTTATTAAATAATAAACGAGTTTTAAATGCTAATCTCAAACTTGAAGACATCCAAATTCTAAAATCTTGTTTTATAATGATCACAGCATGATCTAATAATGAATTTTCTACTAAATAGTTTTTAATCCAAGAGCAATAAATTCATGGTGGAAGCAATAGATAGCGTTTATTAGTTTAGCAGAAACGCCGCTATCTCATATTAGGCGCTTATCTCATAATAGGGGGCTTTCCTATACATATAAATTTTAAAGATAAGAATGGTATTCATAATACAATTAAACTCGTAGTATTCAACGAACGTAGTATTCTTTTACTGATTTCTAATTATTAAAGTTTTGTCACACGGTACACCTATATGTATACAGTGCAAGCGAATTAAAAAAAACTATCGATAAAAGGACAATTATTGCGAAATTTCTTGTCTTTCCTATTTTGTTTTTCCAGACGATTATTTGGAGGAAGAAGCTTCAAGCATCGTTAAATTAACACCAACATAGTGAGAATTATACGCATGTGTTTGAACTTGAAAATGAACTTGAAAGTTTCACGGAAATCGTTAAAAAATATTAAGAAAACTCATAAGATATCGATAATCTCCCTATCATTTACAAAGTATCTGAAATATTGAATCTCGAAGAAATATTACTTTCAATAGGTGTTGTAGTTGGCAATAAATATTAGTAAATAGCTTATATTTGAACGAGGATGTTTACGTATAAAATTCAGTTAATTTAGATAATTACAAGAATTACAAGAATTCTTTGACTGATATTAGTGTAAAAGATTAATATAGGTATTATACATGTTTGATTTATATTTTTTTTATTTGATGAAGATGAGAAAAGGATTATTTTATAAATACTGAATAAAGATATATTATATACAAACTGTTGTGCGTATCTGTAATAGGGACTTAGTCGCGCATGTGTAATGTATATGTATACGCACGACTTAAATTATGGTTTAATTAATATTTTATCATTAAAGATAAAGTCTGTCATATAGAGAAAAAAGTAAAATATAAAATGTAAAATGGAGATGTGAATTTCTAAATAAATAAGATAACACTTTCCTCTGAGAAATGAAGTTATTAAAATGCACGCCATCTTCAAAAAATAAACAGATACAAATTATTCTACAAGAACTTTTTTCTAAAGTAAAAGTTGATGCTTTTACCAGAACTTTTGTTTTTTTCATTTGAAAATTTATTATAAAGATTTATTATAAAGCCAGATATGATATTTAAGTTCAAGCGAATTCGTAATGTAAGAATAATCGTCAGAATAAATATTTCAAATTCGATTTACCAAGCTTTTTTACATGTTTTATTTGAATATTATTTGTATGCATCTATGTAAAGTTGACGAAATTAAAGTTCTTGCTTGAATTTTCACAAAAGGAGCCCGTAATGTGGAATAATTATTAAAAATAATTATTCCACATTACGGGCTCCTTTTATTATTAAAAATTATTAAAAATAATTATTCCACATTAACTAACATAAAAATATTTATTGATTCTTTTAAATTCGAGAAATCTACACATAAATTATGTTTTAATAAACCCTAATACAAAAGGTATACTTAATGAAAATTACTTTTATACATTTTGCCTACATTCATTTACATTTATACTTTTCAATATAATTCCACATAATTATTTTATTTTCATTAATAAAAATACTTTAATTTAAATATATATAATTTATTATATATAATTTATTATATATATTAAATATATCTTTAATTAATCTCTACATCTTTTTTAAAGATGTGTCTACATATAAATTAATTATAAAATAATTTAATTTATTATTTTATATAACAAATAAAATTTTTTAACCAGATTACTTCATTTTATTATAAAATTCCATTTCATCTAAATACACATTTCTATGTACTTACTTTGTTACAACTACTACTTTCAATTATTTATTTATGAAAATAAATACGCGTCTTTGTAAACGCATCTAAAGGCAATGATATAAAAAACGAGGACCTTTGATAATGTACAATAATTTGTAAACAAACAAATAATTACCTCAGCGTATGTTTTTTGATTTTTATTTTCAATATGTAATGAATTCTTTAGTAAATAATGAATAAAAACGCCAATTTTTAACGTTATTATTTACATGTAGTAGAGTGCTTTGCTATTACTTTTATGCATTTGCAATATGTATTATTTATTGACTATTAATTTTATATATACGCTATTTGCTTTTCTAACTATTATTACTACTTCTAACTATTATTACTACTATTCTACTATTATTACTACCATTATTACTAATTATTTTGACTACTATTTATAATTAATATACTATACAATATAATTAATATAATTAATATATTATACTGTTAATTTGTTGCGTATAACAATAATTTTATTAAAAGTAGATTAATTCAAACTTTGGTATTCAACAATTGGTATTCAATGTGCAGAAAATGTGCGACGATTTCCAAAAGGGTCTATTTCCAGACATATCATCAATTCTTTTTTACGATTATTAGTTTCATTTACAATTTGTAGATTAACCGTTCATTACAATTCTCTTTTTGGATGATTGATCGCTTTCGAGGCGAATAGACAATATTTATTGCATGACCGACAAGTTGCATCGACTGTTTGGACTACAATGGGCGCGGTAATGAATGCAACGCATCGTTTATGAATATTTATTATTCAATCAGTAAAAAAGCCGTCGAACATGGGATAATTGTTTTGTCGACCCCATTTGCAATAATATTTTGTTTTATGATTAAATAGATAAATAAGATAAATAGTAAATATTATTCATTTTAGAAAACAATGCTAAACTCAAATGTTACACACGATTATGCATAAGATTGCATGATTAAAATATTAGATATCTCAAACTATCTGCTAATAGCAGATTCTTCTTCTGATATCATTTGGAGACAAAAGTTCTAATACCAAAATGTCGAGGCTACAGTAGTTTTTAAATGAGAAGAATTAGAAATTATGTTATGTTACGTTACATTTCGTTACATTGTATCTGTTCTACAATAATCGTAAGCATATTTGTAAGAATTGATCAATCATAATCAAATATTCTTCTCATATTCGGTTTGATTGATCAATTTTTACAATTACAACCACTTACAACTACGCTTATAGCTATTGCAGAATAGGCATTACATTACGCTACGTTACATTACATTATGTTACATTATGTTATATTACGTTTATTCACTTATCCATTAGAATTTAATTTGGTATGACAAAAGTATCAAAAAACATTACAATTGATGTGTATGCTCAATATGCTTAAGTTACCATATAGATGATAGATAGCTTAAGCATATAGATCTTAATTACAAATAATCTTAATTACAAAAAGTCTTCTTTTGTAATTAAACTTAATATTCTTGAGACTTCCACGGATCCTTTCTAGATTATATAGCGCGTTTCGCAGATTTCTTCTGTATCCAAATCCATTCTTGGAATGCCAACGTTTCGTGAACCTTGCAGTTCACTTCATCAAGGCGAGGAGCAGCCTGATACTGAGCTGTTCCTCCGGATCGTTCCCCTTTTATATATTATGCTACTTGTTGGAGTGATGGAGAGAAAGAAGAGAAGAATGAGTGGGGGGTGGGGAGAGGGATGGAAATCGGTCAGTCCTCATTAACCGGGAGAATAGTTTTCCATATTTTGTTGTAGCCATTATCTCTATTTAGATTGTTAAGGTGTTTTTATATCTCTATGGCTTCTCTATACTTTCTTGAAAAGTACGATGTAATGTTGGCTATTGTGGTTGTTTTGTCAAACAGTATTTGATATCTTGTTTCGATGTTGTGTTCTGATAGTGCTGATTGCGTAACGTGTTTTAACCTGACACGTTGGTGTTCTTTTATCCATTGATTCTCTCAGTTTCTCCAATGTATACTTGCCCGCAGAAACAAGATATTTTGTACACTCCTGCGGAGCTGAGTGGAAGTCTTTGATTTTTAGGATTTCTTAAGATTTGTCCTATCTTTTTGGATGGTTTAAAGATAGTTCGGATATTGTGTTTGTTTAATATCCTGCCAATCCGATCTGTTGTTCCTTTGACATATGGGAGAATGGATAGGATCCTTTCGTCTGATTGTGTGTCAGAGACCATTGTCTTGTTTGCATGTTTATTAATTGTTCTGATTATTTCTTTTTTGTCCGTTTTTCTGTAAGGCTGTTTTTAAGTGATTGAGTTCTGGCAGTAGATGTTCTTTGTCATAGATGATGAAAACTCTATGTACAAGTGAATTGCTTGTAGACTGTTTTTTGTGCTGGGTGGTGGTGTGATTCGGCATGTAGGTATCTATCTGTGTGTGTTGGTTTTCTGTATACTTGATGGCCTAGGGTATCAGCTTTCTTAGAGATAAGAACATCTAGGAAGAGGAGTTTTCCGTTTTCTTCTATATCCATAGTGAAGTGGATATTTGAATGTTGATTGTTGAGGAAAATAAGGAATTTACGGAGTTCGGCTCTACCGTGTCTCCATATCAATATGTCGTCTACATAACGAAACCAAATTTCTGGTTTTTTGAATGTTTTTCTGAGGGCCTCTTTCTCAAAATGCTTCATGAAGATGTTGGCGATTACAGGAGAAATAAGAGAGCCCACTGCCGCTCCTGAAGTTTGTTCATAAAATTGATTGTTACGGGAGAAGTAAGTGGTTGTTAAGCAGTGCTCTATTAGCGGGATGAGATCGGAGGGGACTTCATGTGAGGCCTTTATTATGTTTGTGTCTTTTATTGGGACGTGAAAAGAGATTTTATGTCGAAATTTACAAGCAGACAAGGTCTGCGGGACGTAGTCGGATTTTTTGGATCTTTTATATGAAGTCCATTGAGTTAGTTAAGTGTGATTCGGATTTTCTAGTGAGAGGTTGTAGTGTTTGTGCTAGGAAGTGGGATAAGTTGTATATCGGGGAGTGTATGGCGCTAACAATCGGTCTGAGTGGAATGTTTGGTTTGTACTTTTGGTAATCCGTATAGTCTTGATGGGATATAGGTTTTAATATTGATTTGGTTTTACTGGGAATGTTGCTTTTTTCCACCAGGATCTTAATGTTCTGCGCGAACATCAATCTTGCATTAGTTGGATCTTTGTCAAGCTTTTTGTATGCTTTGTCCAAGAGAAAGTTCTCCCATGTTCTCCATATGTCAAAGGAACAACAGATCGGATTGACAGGATATTAAACAAACACAATATCTGAACTATCTTTAAACCACCCAAAAAGATAGGACAAATCTTAAGAAATCCTAAAGATCAAAGACCTTCACTCAGCTCCGCAGGAGTGTACAAAATACCTTGTTTCTGCGGGCAAGTATACATTGGAGAAACTGAGAGATGGTCAACCTACGAATAAAAGAACATCAACGTGATGTCAGGTTAAAACACGTCACGCAATCAGCACTATCAGAACACAACAGAAACAGGACATTAAATACTGTTTGACAAAACAATAATCAACATTACGTCATACTTTCCAAGAAAGTTTAGAGAAGCCATAGAGATACAAAAACACCCTAACAATCTAAATAGAGATAATGGCTACAACATAAATAAAATATGGAAAACTGTTCTCCCGATTAATGAGGACTGACCGATTTTCATCCCTCTCCCCACTCCCCCCCCTCTTCGGCACCCACTCTTCTCTTCTTTCTCTCCAACAAGTAGCGTAATACATAAAAAGGGAATGACCCGCAGAAACAGTTCAGTATCAGGCTCCTCGCCTTGATGAAGTTAATTGCAAGGTTCACAAACATTGACATTCCAGAATGGATCTGGACACGGAAGAAACCCGCGAAAGTCTTTTTTTATTATAAACGAAACGTTGTGACAAAAATATAAATTAAATTATATAATGTTGTAATGTATAAATAAAGAGCTACAATAATTTTAACTACTGAAATTAATAACCATCTTTAGCATAGGAAACAATTTTGTAATAAATAATAACTTACCTATGAAATGTTACATCATGACTATAACATTCTGCATTTTAGTTTAGTAACAATAACAGAATGAATAAATTGAGCAAACTGATGCAAAGAATCAGACAGATAACCTACACAAAGTTACTATACTACTATTTATCTATGGAATTGAAATAGTATAATTATCTAAATAGCGAATAGGGCGTTTTGAATACATGCCTATATTGGATCTAATTACTTTATTATTATTATATCTATAATTTTTACATAAATACAATATTTACGAAACAAAATTTTCTTCAAATAAGGGTTTATATTTTATTTGCGAATCAATTTGTGATGTTTTATAGATATTTCAAAATGATATTAATTATAAAAAAATAACAGATACATCCTTAAATGATTCTGATTGGTCGTATGACTTTCGAAATTCTATTTGCCGAAATTCCAGTTGTCATGGGAATTAAGACACTCTCAGGCAGCAAAATAAATAGCATTCTTGCATTTTGGCCTTTCAACAATTTCAACACTATTTTAAAGAAACTTAGCTTTAATGTTGCCCTAATCATTGACCTTTTATAATGTGTTTTTATATTTATCAACTCACTTTGAATAATATCTCTCTGATACATCCTTAACACATACAACAAATTTTATTCCTTATCTATTACCTATTTTTATTGCTTGCAAAATGTTCAATCTTGCTTAGGGAGAATGTTTATTATACGATGTAATAATAACACGCACGCACGCACGCATGCACAGCATAGGAATATAGAGTATGGCACGTGCGAATGCAAAAATTTCTGCGACATTTGCGAACATTTGTGAATGTCGAGAACGGCGTGGCAGTGAAAATCGATGCATTACTATCAGGTTTAACTCTATTATCGATAGTTAGTTAAGTATCGATATATAGAGATTGTGAGAGGAGGGGTTGGTCGCTCTACGACCATACGTTAAAGTTCCGATAACGATGTTTATATCGACACTTAAGTATTAGCGCATGTCAAATTCCTTGAAAAGGAATCCGGAGAAATGTGATGATTTTTCATTTTAATCGCATTTAGAAAAGTAATAGTTTGAAAAATTTGAAGAAAAAAACTGTTGGAAAAATTAATTTTTTACTCATCACTCTATTCTCATGTAACACTATGCACGTGTAATTCTCAGCGCTTGATGTAAGATTTGTTTATAAAAACTTATTAACACCGACGATGCAGATTTATACGGAACACACGTGGCATTTAACGCAAAGTGGATATTTTTCTTATTACGATCATCCGATGTAGAAAAAAAAAAGAGAAAGAAAAAGAACAATGCTCCAGAATAAAGTGCTAGCAAGCTCGGACGCAAATATTTCACTCATTCGAGTTGGGAGATGTGGGAGAGAAAGACAAATAAACACACAGGATAGAAGAATGATGCGAGAATATATATGAAGAGTGTTATTCGTGAGCAGCTGCTTCCGTCGCATTGCATTTTCTAGTGATGAATGAATCATTTAATGTGAAAAGCAATGAGCTTATTTATTTTGATTAATTATCCTAAAGTAGAGAAAGAGAGAGAGAGAGAGAAAGAATGAATTAATAAATGTAAGCGAAATGGTTTCTTTCGTAAAAGTCATGAAACTTTTCATATTACTATTTACTCTAAAATTACAATGTTGTTTATACTTAATATTGATGAGATAAAATTGTAAAGAAATCTGATATTTTCAATAAAAGTTTTTCAATTTAAATTTAGAGACAAATTAAAGACACCAACTCTGTTCTACAAAAATGATTTCTTTCGTAAAAGTCAAGAAAACTTTTCATATTATTTGGCCTCTAAAATTACAATGTTGCTTATACTTAATATTGATGAGATAAAATTGTAAAGAAATCTGATATTTTCAATAGAAGTTTTTCAATTGAAGTTTAGAGACAAATTAAAGACATCAGACTCTGCTCTACTACTCTTTTTCATTCTAATTAATTTGAAATTAATTTATAATTTATTTGTGTAAAAAAATTCGGACATTTACCTATCTCATTACCTTTTAAAATTATCTTTTCAAATATTTAATGTGATTTTTTTATTTCTCTCGCAGAAGCTGTTTTTCACATACTATATGTTGTTTAGATATTATTAGGTGTACAAAAAAGTTCTGAGCTTTAGATTTGATACAACCGAAATAACAATTTAAATTTTATATATCTTCCCGCCTTTTTGTGGTTTTAAAGCGTTAACATTTGGCCTTCTA
>Ga0157363_1006467_pt1 | contig 11016 bp, 8 predicted proteins | sample AttsexASBM1_FD_111477 | JGI IMG/M metagenome (GOLD analysis project Ga0157363, IMG submission 111477) | Fungus gardens microbial communities from leaf cutter ant in Ribeirão Preto, State of São Paulo, Brazil - Atta sexdens ASBM1 | ecosystem: Host-associated > Fungi > Mycelium > Unclassified ...
TTCTAAAAAATGAATTAAAAAGAGTTAATCTATACATACAGAAAAAATCATTTTATTGTTAAAAAAAAAGTGATTACTCAATTTATTTCTTTCTTTTTAACAATTAAGTAATAGTTATCTCTAATAAAGCATATTTTTGATAATAATCTTAAAATATAAATTTTAGAGAAACTCATGATTATATTTACTTAAAACAAAAATTTATTTTCATTTGAAAAATTGTAAAGTTGATAGAAGATACGATTTATATAATAAGCAAAAAAGATATTTTATATAATAAGCAAATCAAATTTAATTTAATAATCTTGATTGAAGTATTAATTAAGCTTATTAGGATTCAGAATATAGTTTGATGTTTATAATGATAGATTTGCGGATATGAACTTTCGAAATACTTGAAACAAATATAATAATTATTACTTGCGTACAAGTAACATGCGTTACATGTATTTTTCTGTTAAGTTTTGATCATATCAATTAAAATTTCGATCATCATAATTGGACATCTGGTTATCTTAATTAGATTATTTAGAGTTTCCATCATGAAATGAATCATTGCATTCTTATTGTTTGCCAAAGCAAATTTGTTAAAGCGATTTTTTAATAAAGTTACCATAGAAACTTGCCTAATTTTTTTATATAACTAAGTTGAAGTACTGAAATTGATGTGTGCAAAATTCTACGGTAGATTAACGATAAAATAAGAGAGAAAAGATGTTAAAAATATAACCTTGTAACTTAATGATATATAAGACTCGCAAATGCTTCTTTGATTAACTGCATACAAATCTTACTATAGACTTTTCTTAAAAACGAGATTATAATAGTTTAAAAAATTACGATTTTAATGATCACAAAAAAGTAACAGATCAACGACCATTCTGGAAAGATATTTACGTGGATAAACTTGCATATAAATTTAACCTCGACAAGTAAACATTATCTCATCTTGTTTTCATTCAATGAAGATGCAGTTTTTGATTTACAATTCTATGTTCCATACTATTTCATTAAGATATACACGTAATCAATATTTCATCCAAATTATGCAGATATTTGTATTGTTAGGTGAATCTTCGTGAGACACCCTAAATTTTTAACACTTTATTAAAAAAACCACCTAAATGAAATGATCACTGTGTTACACTGTGTCTCTTGCTGCAAAGCACCAATGACCATAAAATTCTGATTCGTTCATTTTCAACCAGAAATTTTTCTCACCGCACGTAATTATTTTGATGGTTTAACAAATTATTTTCAAATCTAACTAAATTTTTTAGATATTTTAGCACCTTTTACCGTGTCCGTTGCGGTGTTACTCGGAGTTTTTTTCAGAAATCACGTTTGATATCAAAATCCTTTGTGCGTTCGTAGATTGTGCATGTCGACAGATTCAGGCCAAACGTTTTCACCGTTGACGGTGATTAACCGTCTTAAGGATAATTAAGGGGAAGAGACGGAAGTATTATGGGAGAAATATCGAGCGACGGCGAGTCTATATTCGCTGAGAGGGACGCGAATCCGAAAGAGGCGGCGGTTCCACCGCGGGATGAAAGGCAGACGGCGGGTGCGATTCCGTTACTGTGTACGGTTCCTGAGGAAAATATGCCGGTGGAATCGACCGGTGCGGTTCCGAAGCACAAAGGCGATTGTCGAAGGCGAATTTTAAACTATTCGCTGTGATTTGGCGGGATGGGGAGAAGCAGAGAAACGAGAGGGAGGAACACGCGACGAGGAGGGCTCTGTGTCCTGGCTAATTCCCCCCCTCTGAGACAACAACGGGCTCTCATCGTCGTTGCTCGCCTGTCGTCTCTCAGGTTCGAAGCTTCTTTCTCCTCTCTTTCTTTCTCTCTTTCTCCTTCTACGTCTCCTTCGTCTCCTTCTCTTTGCTGCATCCTTTTCTTCTTCCTTCGATCCCGGCGACTTAAAAATAGACTGAGTGCGAGGATATTGTGACCGATTAGGAAACGAACGGTTTATATACAAGGTGTCTCTCACTAAGCACCCTTTCAATTCGCGGATTTTTTGGTGATTTAGGTCCGTTTCCGTCAATGTAGATTAACTTTAATCTCGATTTTATTTCTTAGAAAAAAAATGAAGAATAAATCGATTAAAGTTAATCTACATTGATGGAAATTCGCATTGGATTAGAAATGCATTTGTTTTTAAAATGTTTGAGGACGATTCATGAGGACTATAAAACTTTAAATGTACTTTATCAATACGTTTCGAGATAGTCAATGATATACATTTAAAAGTCGAGTTTCCCGTCAAGCGTATAAAATGTTTCGGCGCTTGATGCAAGGTTTTAGTGATTTTACAACAGTAATTTCGTAAACAATTTGCAAACGAGTTTGCTAGCGTTTATAAATAAATATGCGTTATGTATACGTAGTTGCATACGTATGCAGTATATGCAGTACATACGCTTCAAGCGAAAAACGTAGTTTCAAAGTTACATTAATTCTAATAAATATTAATCGACACTTATAGAAGAGGAAATATCGAAATGTTGCTGTGTCAGAACAGCAAATCTGGGGGAGGTTCGAGCAGCACTTACATTAAACATACAACTCTATCATCTTTTTTTCACAGAATAATGAAAAAAAGTATCTACTTCCCTTAGTTTCGGCACAGAAAAGGGAGATAGAATCATTCAGAAAATTTTACAAAATTCCTGATGAAAATAAAAGCGAAAAGATATACATTGTATTGAACGAACGAAAATAAGCAAATGTAACGAAATCCGTAATTACAACATCAACGATTTGCTTCTTCTTAGTTGAAGAGATCATCCACTACAACTCCGCTTATCCTGGCCTTCACTAGTCCAAAGTTTACTTAGCGATTTGTTTGTATGTATATACGGCATAATCGTTACGCTTCACTACACCTAATAATCGCACCATTATTTCGAAATGCTGTTCCTGTCACGCTCGTTAACATTGCGCCTTTCCGAAAACTCAAACGCAACTCGCAGCAAGACGCCTTTCCATGCTGATGCTCGACGCTCATTTTCTGCGCCAAAATAAGTTATATCGTTCACTTGCTGCAACAGTGACATAAATTGAAAAACAAGGTTTTTTTCAAAAAGTGTTTGAATATTTTGAATTAAAATTTGGTAATATTAATTTGAAAATACAATTTTGATAGTAACTGATGATAGAAGATTAAAAGTATATTCTTTTAAAGTATTCCCCTTTTTCTTTTTTTTCTTTTTTTTATTCTTTTTTATAAAGTTCTATTTTTAAGCAATTAAAAAATGATCATTTCTGAGTTATGTCATTGTTGTAGATTGTAGAGATGAGAGATATGATGGCGATAGAAAATGAAAATGCAAAAAGATGTAGCGTCATGTATGTAGCATTTAATATCTTAAATCAGATTCAACTTCCAGTATCAGAGGTTGTCAAAATTCAGAGCATGTGATCATATTAATCTTTCCAACTTCAACGTCTCATAACACTGAAATAAGGCCGATATTCATAATCAATTATTATATTTAACTGTCTTAAATAGAGTTTCAAAATGTCATAAGACATCTTAAGACATTACTTAAGACAGTCTTAAAATAAGAACGGACTAAAATATTCTGACCTAAGATTATTTTGAAGATAACTCAGGGAAGGAAATTCTTTTGCATTGATTTTTAAAATATCTGCTCCGTATCACGGCAACTAATGCCGAAGAGAAAAAAAAATCGCGTACACGATAAGCAAACTCACTAAGCCATGCCTCGCTTTCAATTTCCTCTTCGAGAGTCTCTCTCCCTCTCTCTCTCGCCTTCGCGGAAAAACAGTCGAGTTACGTTATAAAGCCTTGCTCGAACGACGCGATAAAAAAAGAAGGAAGAAAAAAGGTTTACGCGCGAACGAATAAGTCTACACATGCGATAAAAGAGCGTCTCTTGCTCGCGGAGAATCTCACCGGTTAATCTCAAGCGGTCGGTCGGTTGTGCGAATCGGCATCGGCGATGCATCGCGCCGCGATGCAACGCAACGCAACGCATCACAGGTATACCCAACGCATTTTCAATGTTAACGCGCCTTCTTCTATCTCGCGGCACGTCCTACACGCCGTGGTACACGGGGTGTCTCACAGTAACTGGATTGAGATTTGAATTGAAGCTCGGAAACGGAACGCTCGACGCTGAATGAAATCGACGCGCTTGTTTGGCGGAACGAGCTTTCGCCAATTGTATAAAAACGTCCAGATTTCGAGGATCTTTCTAGTGCCTACCACAATAGGGCCGTAAGAAATTAACCAATAGTCGATTATTTTTCTTATATTTGACTGTGATCAAGTAAATTTCTCAAGACTTAAGGCGAGAGTGCAGAAGAATCTTGCATAACGCAAAAGAAAATAAATTGATCAAAGTCTTGCATTTCCTTTCTTTCTATAGAATAAAAGACTCTGGTTAATTTTTTTCTACTTTATGCATTATGTGTTGAGCAAAGGTCTGTGTTCCGGCCTTTACTGGTTACGATCCTATTGTAGAATAGACACAAGCGCAGCTGTGTGCGGGACACCCTGTATAAACATGGAGAACGTCAAGCTGCAGGAATCTACCGTAGCAGAGGCAAGCTCTCTCGACTAAGGCGATTACAAGGCGAGGATCCGTGAATCTACTTTCGAGCGAGCGGCTCTCGGCTCGTTCGTTCGCGAGAGAATTTTACCTCGTTACGCACATGCACGCGACGTAACGTTCGTGCGGCTTTAACGGCGACGGGCGTAAGGAGGGCAGTAACAGAAATGGGAACCTATAGCAGGCGGGAATGCTCTCTGGTACCGTAAATACATTGCAGCGCAATAAAAATAGAATGCGGGATACCCCGCATTGATGATATGATGCCACATTGATATTTTAATCGTGACTGACCCCGCGCGACGCGTCTTCTTTGCGCACACTGAATACACGATTCTTCTTCTTTTTATTTTTTTCCCACATTCATGCTTATCACTGGTCACGATACTGACGATGATACTTATAAATTTTCTGCTCGGGTGGCAATGCGGTTTGATATCGGCGTATAAATTGCTATGCTGTCACGATCATCTTCTCCAACGTTTAGCATTACCTCGTGCGATTAATAGTTAGCTCGTCGTTTCTTGTAGACGATTTCATATAAACGTTTCAGCAATGACGCTATATTATATCGTATTTCGCGCGGTATATACCTTCACAAATATCAAACGCTTGAAAGATCGTTTACAAATTCCACGTTTTACACTTACAAATTTTCATTGTATCTATGAAACGTATCCCTGAACCGCTGGAGGATTACCATAACAGTCGTCTAGAATGCGAACCTCGCGCGACACGTCGACCATCGGCCGGATCTCTCGTGGTCGCGCGAGAAAAAGGTACAGCCGGTTGGAGGGGGAGGGAGAGACGAAGAAGGAGAAGGAGGCAAGCCGTCCGATGGCAGAGAGGAAAGAGAGAGAGAAAGAGAGAGAGGGAGAGAGAGAGAGAGACGGAGAGACGCAGCGGCGCGCGTGGACGGATGGTTCGAGGGGATATGGGGGTTCCCCGAGTCGAGTCGAACGCGCGAGCCCACGCGGGCGGCCTTGCACGTCGCCTTGCTTGTATTGATCAGCGAGCTTGACAGCCCCGTAGCGTTACGGCGGGCGCCTTTGGTTACTCGCTCCCTCTCTCTCCCTCATCACATTCGAGCGATTGGTACGCGAATATTTTGTCTCGCCGTTGCACGATGTAATACATATCTTCCGTGAAGAAGAGAACGCGGGAAAGAGAAAGAGATATATAAATAGCTTTTTTATTATGCACTCTTCAGTGTTAAAACATTATAATGAGCGTAAAAGCAGTACAAATCATACAAAGCAGTAAAAGAAATATTACAAAAAAATAATAAAGGAAAATGTACACATTAAATGTGCGTGCGTGCGTGCGCGCGCGCGCGCGCGCGCGCGCGCGTGTGTGTGTGTGTGTGTGTGTGTGTGTGTGTGTGTGCAAAACAAGAGAGGCCAAACATAATCGCACTGCACTGGCATGTGATAGGCGCCACTACACGCACGGCGTCCCTACCTTCCGACAGTGTGCGATGTACCGCTCGTCCTCTCCGTGGAAGGCGCGGAACGTTATCGACCGATCGTTACGCCTCCACGAGACTCGACCACCGCGTATCACGCACTCTCGAGAAAGAGATGACGCTTCTCTCTTGCCGCGATGGAACGAGATAACACGAAAAGTCGCCGAGATTCTCGTTTCAGAGTCTTGAAAATTTTTTTGTGCCAATCCTCGAATTGTTATAGGATTCAGCATTTGTTACGATTCTATATATCAAGAGAGAGATGGAGATATGACGCCGTGAGAGCTATCTCGTATCAGTCAATAACGATCCTGACCTGGTCACTGAGTAAGCGCCACATCCTAAAGGCGATGCCCTCGATCTTTGAGGAAAATTTCTATCGATCGGTTGCAGCATTTCGATAAAACTTGCCATCCGCCATAATGGCGAAAATACATGACCGGGTCAATGCAGAGAGCGCTGATATCCCTTCAGTTTAGAGAGAAATCGATATGTACACGCGCTTATCTAGATATGTGTTTCAAAAAAAAAGTAACCTCTTTAAACTGGCTTTCAAAATTAAAAACAAAAGATCTATTTGCCGATTATTCTATTATATAAGCTAATTAAAAAAAGAATGGTTGTGTTCGAAAACGATTAAAAGGATTTATTTTAATCTTAAAATAAATTTTGTGAAGGAAATTATTTTATCTTGTATATAGAGGGAATATTATGGGTGAAACGGATTTTTATTTTATCCGAGTCTTGACGCGGCCAACTTCAGATCCTTCTGACGTAATTCGCGCGATCGGGAGATCCCCGAAGGTGCCAAGATCTTATTACCTGCCTGCGCGGTGGTTGTATACACATTTGAATCGTTCTGATTATGTCAGCTGGTTCTCTGACGTAAGGAGACGCCCGGCGCCGATTGGACGATAGACGCGCGCCCACTACGCGACTGTGCGCGCGTGCGCAGTTCTCACGGATTCCCTCAAAGTTGCCGGAGCTCCCCGAATGCATCGGCAATGGCGTCACACGGTATCTGCCATTATCCTCTGGAATGCCTACTGGTTAGACGCGAAGGCACAATTCGCAATTCTTGCATGCTTCATTCTGGCAGTTAACGTACTATTGTATATATCGCGAATAATTTCAATGAAACGAGAAGATTCTCGATAATTTTCATCCAATAATCGGCGTCAATTGTACGCACGATTTGAAGAATCTTTGCGTTAGCAATAATAAACAACGACCAGAATGTTTTTAATATACTTTCATCCCATTCCCATGGAAATTCGTACAAAAGATTTGAAGAATCAGAAATACACATTTATATTAAATACATGTGAGACTAGAAGTCTATCGAAATATATCGCGAGGAAAATTATAAAAATATAATTTTTTAATTATAAAGAGAAATAAATAGATAAAATATTTTTCCGAAGTTTGAAATAGAAATAGTTTAATAAAAATGGACAGAGCAAATAGAAATCTTCCCTCTGAAATCTGGCGTAAATCATCGTTTAAAGTGAGCTTAAGCGCGCATTGTTTATACGCGCGCGTCGCTCATTGCATTGTCAATCAGAGTTCATGAGAGAGAGCGTGCACGCGCGCGTGCGCGCGCACGCACATACTTCGGAGCGAGACGGCGTGAAGTGCGCCGCGCACGCGTTCGGTACACGATCGACTCCCGTGACGCGCGCGTCGATGACTCGCCGTTGACCGCGCGGCGGGACACCCCGTCCCTAATCGTCGAGGGACCGGCGCGGGCGGCGCGCGGTGCGACGCGGCGCGGCTGGGAAGCGCGCGCGGAATCAGGTGCGATGAAGATACCAAATCTGGGGTGAATGGACTCTCTCTCGTTAACGGAGATAGGACATTTTCCGTCAATGTAACGAACGGATACGGGCGAGGGCCCCGCGCGCGCGAGATCTTGACGACTTTGACGTTGACCTTACGCGACGCACTCGATGCTATATGCTGCCTTATTTTTGGTCTAAAAAGATCTTTGAACTCGTCGATAATTATATGCTTCTTTGTTGTATTTTTTTATTAGTAATTAACTAATTAGTAAGTAACTAAAAAAGTATAGTGAGTACACTTACGTTAGTATACTTACATTTCTTACTCACTAAAAAGACCAAACGACTAAATTACATGAAAATAAAAAAAGTGAGAAAAAAACCAATCATTCAGTATAAAGAATATAATTATCGAAACATACAAAAAATATCTTTTACATACAAGAAATATTAACTTAAAAAAATTTAAATAACCAATAATAATTTCCAATGTTGACAGAAAAAATGGTAAGAGAAGAGAGAAGCTTTCTGATATTGAATCACGACGTATAGTTTAATAAGCATCAATAACTATTTCGGTCTACTTTAATATACTTCAAGACATAGTTATATTAAAAATGAAACATCGATGATATGTCAAAAAGAAAAACGGACTTTTAGAAGATTAAAATTTCAATAGATATTTCTTAGAAGAAAATGTGGAATCGAAGCTTGAGATACAAAAGCAAGGTCAGAGAGAAAGTTTTTTGCAACATAGGAATTTTTAAATTCCGAAAAGCCTGTTCGATATTAGAAAATACGTGATTTAAAATTTCAGATATCAAATGTCCTTGACGAGGAAAGAAATGATTATTATCTGATAAATTATCTGTCATCAAATAGCAATTAACTTTATCTCGATTGCTATAGTTTCGAAATATATAAAAAATTTTCATAAAAATGTTTTTTCCTATTGTTATCATGGTACATCGATCAAGTTGGGTGATTTAGCAGAATATTAAAATGGCTGTTTATCAAAAAAAGTGGCTTTCCAATTGTTGTGATATTTAAATCTAGTGAGGAACTAAGGACATGAAACAGTTACAATAAGAATTCTACAATTTTGTTGCATTAACTGGCTAATTAAATATTCTATTCGAGATAAGAATTTCAATTAAGATAACCAGAATTCTGATTTATATTATCAGAATTATTATTTTGTTTGTAGTTCTTGTTGATACAATCAAAACATTTTTCTCAGTGACTCTATATCCAGATTTATATACCCGTTTCTATCAGTATAGATTATCACGGTTTAACTTACGCTTCATCTTTTTCTAATTCTTAGAACTAGAAAAAAATAAGGAATTAATTGAACCAACATTAAAGTTAAACTATTATTAGAATGAAAACGAGCATTAGTTGAGAGCTTGGTTCAAAATGCACCAATGAATGGGAAGTAATGCGTCTCAGACAGGAATGGTCGAAATGCAATTAATCAATCGAGCGATTAGCGAGTCGATTGCGCATGCCTGTTTTGTTGAAAACGTTTCATGGTACGATTGTATGCGATAATATGCGTTTGAATAAATTAGCGGCTTGTCACGTCGCGTGACAAATAGAGACACTGTGCCGTAAGGTCAAGGACCGACCCGATGTCGCTTTCTCGGCGAGCCGCGCGCCGCACTCCCTGTATATGTCTATTTTACTGGGTAATGCACGTTTCGCCGCGCTCAAAGGATAATTTATTACCTTGCGATTTAACGTCTCCGTTCGCGAAGACGTTATTGCCGCCGACCGTTCGTTCACGGCCAATGTTATCTTTTGTTCGGTAAGAGTGTATATATTTTTACGTTCGCATTTTCATTGGATTGTTTACGGCTTATTGTTGATATTTTGCTGGCAAATCTGATCGATTATTCTTCTAGAGATCTAGAAAACTAGATACCTCATTATTGCGAATTAAACAGCAACGGTGAACTAACGGAACGTTGATGATTTTTAACAGCCGTTAGATTCGAGCAATCCCGTTTGATATCACTCACTTTTTTTCATTATTACTAGATTTACAGTTGCATTCATGCGTTCAATATTACTGTATAAAAAAATAAACTCGAAAGTAGTAAATGTAATCTTTGCATTTTTACAAATAATTTATTTGTTTAATTTATCAAATGAGTAATTTATAAGCAAGATTTTAAACATTTTTTGAAAATAAGGGACAAACCAACGTCGGAATCCCAAAGCCGCTTATCGCGATTACGTATGATGCATGATTGCAAAGGAATTTCTAAATGGAAAACCTCTATTTTCGATATCGGAAAAACAAGCATGTGTGTCACTGCAAATTCGCCAGTCACGGTTCTGCTTTTATTTATTTATTTATTTTTTTTTTTTATTACAGCGTTATCGCGCAAATCCCGCGTGTATTCATGATGAGGGGGATTCTCCGGGCAGAACGCGTGTTCTAATTTCCGATGAAAATCATGACCCTCGCAAATCCCTAACGAGATATCCCACCTCACCATCGATTAACCCTTTGATCACTAATCGTCGCTATTGTTTGACAGACATCCCTCTGCGGCATTAAATGGAGGAAACTCGTGTGGGGCGAGGTGGCCGGTGGCTTCGGCGGCACGCCCCTCGAGGACCCGGTGCTGTCGAGTTTCTCGCGATGTTTAGCTGGTGACATTCTGTGCGTGTGGCGACGAGTGGCCGCCACGCCGGCCACCTCCGGCCCGGCTGCGGCCGCCACCGCCACTTCGGCGCCCGGGGCTGGCATCTTCGACCTGGGCATCGCGCCCTCGCCCGCGCCCCCGCCGCTCTCTCTCACCGCCGCCAAGGAGCTCTGGATCTTCTGGTACGGCGAGGAACCCGATCTCTCCGGCCTGGTATCACCGGAGCTCATCGCTTGTGGTGAGTATATCTTCACCGCGGAAACTGAAAACGCACCAAGTCGAACTTGGAGATTATAGACCAATGAGATGAGGAATGTAAAGAAGAATTTATTTTGCGAAACTCGTTACGTGAATTATATAAAAACGTTTGATTATTATAGAATTCCTTTTTTTTTTAGAAGACAGTACCGACACGATTCTAACGCCATTCTATCCTTCTTGGCATTTAATGAATAATAAAAATAAAATAATATTTGTGTTTTTATTATGTTTCCTAAAAAGAAAACAGGCTACGTTACCTCAATCAAA
>Ga0157363_1006468_pt1 | contig 11015 bp, 4 predicted proteins | sample AttsexASBM1_FD_111477 | JGI IMG/M metagenome (GOLD analysis project Ga0157363, IMG submission 111477) | Fungus gardens microbial communities from leaf cutter ant in Ribeirão Preto, State of São Paulo, Brazil - Atta sexdens ASBM1 | ecosystem: Host-associated > Fungi > Mycelium > Unclassified ...
ATTAGTCTATCTGCAATGTCAATAGACGATTTCAATAGACTAACGCAACTAAAAATTGATTGTTGCAGCTAATTAAAAATGCTATGCTATATTCAGCCAATCTTTTCTTTCAGTGTAAGAAAGGATATTAGAATATAGATAGATTGTTGCTATATCTTTGCTCAAGGCACGTAAAGAAAAAATAAAAGCACTTATTAACAAATCGCGAAGTGCAAGCTATCGAGCATTTATCAAACTTGATGGATTCAATCATTATTGAACCGATAATCTCGATTCGCGCTGCAATTTGTCGGCTGGCATAAAGGAACATAGCTCTCACATCATGACATGTCGCTGCGCTTGTTTCAACACCGAAAGATACTCAAAGATCGTCACACCGTGTCTCCAGAAAAAGGTTTCTAGAATATAAATAATACTTTTTATATCTTAATTCGATAGCATTAAGAAGTTATTCAAAAATAAAGGCTTAAGTGGTATTTTCCCTCAAATAATTTTATTTAAAAAATTTTATTATATTTTGATGAGAAAATTTTATCATATTCTCTTCAGTAAAATTGGCACTTTTCTAACTTCTTTATTTTTTTTTTTACATAATTAAAAATTCTCGCTTTAACAAACGTACTGACATACAACATTAATATTTTCAGAAAACTAGACATTACAGTTTGGTGAATTGTATTTTATATTTAATATAAATAAATTTAATATTAAATATAATATACTTATATATAATATATTTATATGTAATTATATAATTTTTGTTGCATATTACTCTTCTGTGGAAACTGTAGAGTACGGAAGTATCAGATAAAGCATTTCATGAAAAGTGGTATTTGTTTCAGCCATCAATAAAACATGTATTTATCTTGATAATTATGGCTAATAATTTAGAATGCAAAATTGCTACGTTTAAAAATTTTAATTTTTCCTTGCCTTCATTTATGGCGGTAAAATTTTGTACACTTCTTATTTCTTTTACATAATATAATATGTAATATATACTTTATATTATAATATATTTCAAATTTAACATTCTTCAAACTTCCTTTCAGATTTTAAATCAATCGTACTCAATCGCTCTTCTGTTGTTAAAAACAAATTGAAACGTATGATATCCAAAGAAAAAATCTTATTTACAGTAGTTACGATTGTTACTTCCAAACTAATAACAAAAATTAATAATCTTATTAAAATATGTATTACTTACAATAGAAGAATTATCACGAAATAAAAAGATTATAATTAGTATTAAATGAGCTGTACTTATTTACTGAATTCTTCTTAAGACTACAAGAAAATGCAAGAAATTATACTGATACATTATGTATTTTCATGTCTCTTTTTGCCATAAATCTTACGCACGTAACAATCTGCATGATGCACTACACAAAAAAATTAAAGGATTACCTAGTCCTCAAAAATATGTAAATATTCAAGAATGCAACTTCGTCAAAAATACTCATAACAAGATTTAAAAAAAAATATTTTTTCATCTCGTTATAATTTTTATTTATCTATATCTGGCTACCTATTTTTGAAGACGAACTAAATCCTTCAATTTTTTTGTATAATGTAAGTATGATAACGATTTGGGGTAATTGTATAGTTTAGCTACATCACTTCAAAACTCAATAAAATTAGGCTTTTTCGACGCCGAACGTCGTCCTGAATACATACATAGCCTATGTATTCAGAAACCACTCACTGAACTTAGTAATCCGCTTATTGAGCTTTTATAAGAACTCACAGTGATCGCTCAGTGAGAAGTTATAGTCATAGTACGTACCTATTGAATGGCTGCATTTAGCAGATTCAACAATTGCTATTGATGTATTGGATTGTCCAGAAAGTTCGTGCCGACTAACTTATATAATTTAATAAATGTAATTTACTAAATTGTAATTTATTAAATGTAATTTACTAAATTTAAAATGTATACTAAATTTAAATTTTCTGCGTTTCAATTTTCCTTCCACATCGGCACGAACTTTCTGGACAACCCAATATTTTTCTAGATCTAAAATTCTGATTGGATCTAAAAGAATACATCAATAATAGCAAGCGCTCACTCAACTGTTGAATCCGCTAAATGCATCCATTAGTGATTCTTTAATATGATTGGTGATGATTTCATACACTTATATCCAGCGAAGAACTAAAGATAAGAACCAATCATATTAAAGAATTAATCACTAAGCATTTACTAATCAGTATTTTCTGTTCAGCTATTATGTTCAGTGCAGCTATTACAATCGATTATTTAGTATTTAATTAATTTTAGTTTGTTTTCTTTTTCAAATTTTATTCAATTAATTTTATTCTAATATTTAATTAACTGTATTTTTATATAATTAAAGTAATAAATTTTTAAATATTAATATTTTTATTTTCTAGCAAAAGAAAAAAAGGATTATGTAAAAAGGCAGAATATAAAAAATACTTGATATGCAATGTCTAATCTTCTTCGATAATTATTTCCTCATTTTCATCCAATGCTTCGTTTGTTTCCTTCGGAGTGGTTTTAATTATAGCTTCATAACAGCGCGTTTCTGCCATCACCAAGCATTTTCGTCTGCAAGTACTTATACGTCAAAATATAAAATACAGTCGACAATGGTGAGTAAATATAATTGATTAAAATAATTTAAGTATTTAATATATTCTGATACTTGCATGTTACTGTGATCATCCCGCGGTTTTTTCACTGGATTCCAGTTAGTTACAGGCTTCTCATTCGTCAACATCAAACCACGGATGCAGTACGATAATGCAACTTTATTCAAATTGCGATCCTATCATATTAAGGAATGTAATAATAATAATAATTTTTCGTAACAAAAATGATATTTAATCGAACTTACACGCCATTCAGAATTTAGAACATCAGCCAAGCTCAATATATCAGACGCTACTGCGGCTTCCTCTAAAGTTCTTATAGTATTCAGATAATTCTCCTGCAGGAATTTAACGAATACCACTGACTGTGATTGGAAGAATGCTGCTATTTCTTCGGGATCGTGTACAAATTTGAAAGAATTTCCATGTGATTGTCCTAAAATATTAAATATAAATCACAATTTGTGAAAGTTGGCAAATCCAGAAATAAAATCTAATTACTTTTCGGATTTATGACTCTTCCGATGCCATGTAGCAGACCCAAAGTTTCCTCCCGAATCCCGCATTCGCTTTTCATGTGTCTCTCAGGCACTAACAATCATACAAACAAAATGCAGAATCGTACTTATTGGTTCAATTATTAGAGCATATACCTCTGAGAGAAACAAAAATTAGATTTAGAACGGCACTGCGCACGTCGCCGATGCTGTTGGACAATATCTCGTCGATGTGTCGTTGAGAGACATGCAGCATGTCACCAGCAATGGAATTCAATATATTAGATACTCGTTTCAATACGTTCTTCATCGAGGTAGTCGTGACTGCGTTTATACTGTATAAATAAATCACAATTAAAGAGAACCAGAGAGACGTTTGATCTTTCAGAAATTATAATTGATTCACTTAATGATGTCAATGCCAAACTTCATCCTTATATCAGGTGGAAACAAAGTGTGCATCAGTCTTGAATTGCCAGTTTCCGTGAAAACGAATATCACAGGTTCTCTTCCCATTTGAAAATATTTTCTAGATATTTGTAAAGAAATATATCACATAATGATTTGATTAAAGCATTGAATTGTTCGTTACAAAGTGACCAAGTGTTGCTTACTCTAAGAGTGCGAAGAAGCTTTTGTAATCCTCGTGATAGACATTTGGGATATCCTTAACAAGGAATAATTGTTTTAAACAGTCACCCAATACTGTGTGATAACGTGTTGCACGTATCAGGTGATCCTCGAATCTGTCTCCTTGTCGCATTATGTGTTCTAAAAACAATTCGAAATTATGAATCAAGTTATATATCACAAAGAAGCTTGAATTTGAAATTGTGACAGTTACTATTTTCATCTTCAATCGGATCAACCGGCGTAATCCACTCTATAACATCAAAACTATTTTCTTTGGCAAGTAATTTTATAGCTGCAGTTTTACCACAGCCAGAAGGTCCAGAAAGGATCAACATAGAAGGTTGTCCCTTCAATGCCTTGTTCTGAAGCCAATTAGAGATTTCTTTCTGTTTCTGTTTACTAATTGCCAATTCAGACAGTCTTTGAGGCTCGCAGGCCTGAAGCAGTTTTGATAAGCTGGTTTCATGCTTTCTCTTCTTGAAATTACTTTGCGTAAATGATCTGTCAAACAAAGTCTTATCTAATTCTGCTCTATTGGTATGTTTTACTAAGAGTTTATTTACAGGTTCGCAATCAAATGATGGAACGCACCAAGTGTTAGTTCTCTGCAAAGAAACACAATTCAGTCGCTTGAACAATTAAATTTAACACTTAAGTTATTAAAAAGAAAATGTTTTGTATTTTAAACAAGATGTAAAGATAAAGATAAAAAAGGTTTGTTCGCATTACATGTTCCAACATGCTTTTATCTTACCATAATTCTATTCACTCCAACGAGCCTTGTTGGAGTGAGTAGGAGTTATGATAAGCATGTTGGAACATGCGATGCAAACAAACTTAATACAGTGTTTAGGTTAGGATGAAATTAGGCGAGACACATTTAGTCACATTTCATTCGAATAACACAGCTTTAAATAATATTTGTCAAAATATTTTTTATATTTACCTTCGATTCAACCATGTTCTTTCATATAAATTATGTCATAATCATATTTCTAATGAACTTAAAAAATTGTCTCGCATCAGTCTCATGTCTCCTTAAAACATATGTTCTAAGCATGTCCCATATGATTCTCATAATGCCAATAGCAACCAATACTGCCAATAGTGTCATAAATATTGTCAACCTTTCTTCCATTTGAATATTATATCTGTACACGGAATTGCATAATTAATATTTTGATCTACAAAGTTTCTTTTCCTTTTAATACGAACATTAAGGTAAACTCTGATTTTTCTATTATATCTCAAAGTCTTTTAAACAATTTCTTTATAGTTTAAGTCTCGTTCTTGTAAACAGGAATCTTTGCATATATCTTAATTCTTTCAGAAGCGTAAAAACAATCTCAAATTTACTAAATTCACGATTAATTTAATTGCTCGAATTAATTCAACATATGGAATTAATACTTACAGCAAAATTATTTACTTATTAGAAATGCTTTTTGCTTATAATTCAAAAGCTATTAAAGCCTCGACATTTTGGTATTAGAATTTTCGTTCAAAATGATCTCAGAAATCTATAATCCTTAAGCATTGTTATGATTTTTACCAAACACTTTGTATATATCAATATATTATTATATCATATACATCATTTTATACAATTGGTGGTCAGTAAGATTCAATTATACAAGTAATAAATTAATAATATTATCTTGCAAGATTCTCTCTAATAATATTAATAACTTATTTTTAATATAATTTCTATATGTAAAAATACATTCTATTATGTGAGTTCGAAAATATTACAATGGCATCGACATCGATAAGTATAATCACTAGCAAAAATTAATATGAAAGTTTTTTTGAATTAATATGAAAGAAAATAACAATAACATAAACTTGTAAGACAAACTTGTGAATAAGCAGAAAAACATATACAAACGCATTGATAATATAAGAAAGACGGTAATATATACAGTAGTCTAGTATGCTAGTATTCTAATGCACATATTCAGACGTTGTATTTAAGGCTTCCTTAAATTTATCTTTAGATGCTCAGCAATTAATGAAATAATTCGTACTGTATCTGAAGATAAATTTAGAAGAAAGCCTTATATACAAGGCTTATGATAAGGCTACATGATAAGGCTTGACTATGAATATGGGCAAAAGTGTCCTAAGGAACAAGATGTAGTCTTTGAAATTCAATTTTGTTACGAATAATAATTACAATGTCGAACTCTCTAGGATGTCTTCCGAGGAGAAGGTACGATACAAAGATACGAAGGGACTAAGTGTTCGGTTTTTTTGATCGTTTTATTTTATGTATTCACAAACATTACAACTTTGTCGACTACGCGCCCGCATTCACAAAAGCCATCCTATACGCGTCATACAATACATATCACTCGTCTCGGGACCCCTTGAGGCCCTTGCGTACCAATTACGAATTGTAATCTCTTTTCCCCGAGTCCCTAAGCCGGCGTTCATTAGCAATTTACTCTGTGTATATAAGCGTACGTGTATATAAGTATGTATCCTTTTTGCTTTTTTTTTTATTTACAGTCGAAGCGCGATGCGCTCAATATATCCTGCGAAGCTACGTGGATTGGTCGGGCTGGTATTTTTCATCCTCACTCCCGAGAATTCTCGAGACTCCTGCCGATCCAGGCAGCTCCGTATTGGAATTTGAAAAAATATGTAGCATTATATATCTTCAACGAAAGGCTTGGACTTGGTAGTTATCTTTTATTCGTCGGTCCTATCTAGAATCCCGAAGGACCAACCGGTTTTCTACGAGAGTTCTCTCTAGCGATCCTCTAAACGTATTCTAGTTAAATTTGCGGCGCTTATTATTTTTTCTCTTTCCTTTTTCTTTTCTTCTTTTATTGTGCATTATCTGAAAATGCATGAATAATGCGACTTTTTATAACATTCCGGAAGTCAAGTTCTTTTCAAAGGCACTATTGTACGCGAACGGAAATACGGCCCGAAGAAAGTTACGCCCTTTCCGATGTTCTTGTTCAGTATCTGTCACGAATCGATAAGGTAAATGTAGTCAGTTAGTGGACATGATTCAATTATTGGACAATATCAAAAATTTTTAATATCAAGCTTTAATGATATACTCTAAAGAAATTCACTTTATTCAATGTTTATAAACAAATTTATTTAGAATTGTATATCATTTGAGAGCGAACGTGGCAAAGCAGCAGAGATCTCGAATTCCCAAAAGAATCAAAGTATTTTTATACGCTCATGTCTCCTCTCGGAAGGAAGCGATAACCGAGAGTATCTTCGCCAAGAACACTTCTCTAATATCTAACAAAATTTCATTGTTTGGAATCGTTAAACTGTAGACATATGACTGTATACATACAATCAGCATGCGCACCACAGTCGAAAGAAGTCACCATACTCGGCCACAAGAAAGAGTAGCTGAGAAATACAATTAAATAAGCGTGCGCATCACAAGCATATGAGACATAGTATGTAACACAGGCCTAACGTAAGAAAAAGTACATATCATTAAAAGCTAATATTTAAAATATTTCGTCCAATAACTGAGTCATTAACTAGTAGATACATTCATTTTACTTTCGGTGTCTGTGAAGTTAAGCTCCAGACACATCGGATGAGATCTCAAATCGATCGGTCACTTTCATCGACGAATCGTCGAAAAATTTGATCGTTTTCGATTTCACAAAAGATACCGAGGAGAGGGCTCCGCTGGCAATCAGTTAAAGCGACTAGATTTTTGTAAAATTTTACACAAACGCAACGCGATCTCGTCGATTCAATAGTAATTGATCAATGACTGCATATGTGAGAGTGAAAAAAGTTTTTAAAGTTGAAGCGATTCAATCTTTCTGTATCTTTAAATTATAATGGGCACTAAATGGATAACGAGATAAAGTGAGAAATAGTATATAATTACTAATGATATCAATGTATCATAAATAACACACATTACGTGATAATAAGTAACGTTATTTTTTGAGATCGGATCGTGATTGACGACTGATCGATGTCGAGTAGCAAAACGTATGGATCTGTCTGTGTAATGAAATTTGCGCTCGTCTTTTCTCACACCGTCGAGGATGCCTTTCAATAAAATTACGCATTCCTGTGTTCGTTTAAGGAGGGATCTTACTAACAAATTCTGTTTCTTCAACAAAAAAAAAACGAGCTTCGTATCAAGGTATATAAAAATGGCACTTATACAAAATGGTAACATTATAAATATAATTGTATTTGTAGAGCTATGTTATTCAAGAAAGAGATTATATTATTGGGCAAATGAGTGAGTTTAGCGAGTCAAATTATTGAAAGATTACAACAATGTGAAAAAAGGCGGAAAAAAGATACACAATTAAAGTAACAGATCTAAAAATATAAAGATCTTTAAAAGCTACGTAGGAAAAATAAATTCAGCGAAAACGAAATGACGATTTGAAAATATTACGGTCCCTCCTCAAAACGCATCCCATCTCCACATTGATAAACATAATCATTTCTTGCGATCTAGTGTATAATCTTTATATGAAATATTTTTTATACATTTTCTTATAGTTAAGCAACCAATAAACCCCACCCACTTTTTTAGCGTAAGCCTTAAATGTAAAATTAAGATTTATTTTAGTGGTATATAAGTAACAATATAAGAATTTATATATACATATACACACACACACATATATATGTAATATATACATATATATGCATATATATATAGATGTGTGTGTGTGTGTGTGTGTATATATATATATATATATATATATACGTATGTATAATATATAATCTTTTTTTTACATTTCGGGATCGATCTCGTGGCGTGGCTCTTCACCAACTTTGGATAAAAATTATTTACATTATTTCTGTCTCTTCTACAAAAAAAGGAGGGAACAACGTTGCACAATAACGTATATTAGATATGAAAACAGTGCAATTACAGTGAGAAAAATCGGCGCCAAGTACTTCGTTTTTTTTCTCTTCGAATATCAATGTTTTACTTCCGTATTTTCCTCCCATATTTAATGATTGATAAACCACGTCACGAGAAAGAAGCCTGTATAACATATATAAGCCGATCGTATATTTAGCTTGTATAAACTTATCTAAGATCTTATCTCGTTATTCATACGCTATATAAAGGCTTATATAGCTTACACTATAGTTATTGGCTTAAAAACCTACAGGTACATCTAAATCGTTTAAAATCGAACTATGAAAGTATGTACAATTAATGAGCACGCAGTTTATTTTCTCTCGCCTGTACATATCTATTATTATATCGCGACTGATAAATCGATAGGAAATTATTTGTGCTAACAACTGTCCCTCGTCTGTTCAATGATCATTTTCTTCTCTTTTTTTTCTCCCTTCGCTTAGAAACGTTTCCTTTCGTCTCGTTAGTAAATCATTCTCGGTTGTTCGTGGTAACTTGGAAAACATTAACGTGCGTAGTTTCGTTGTACATCCGAATATTAATACAAACGAGAAAGGAGATCTGACATCGCGATACATGACAGGAGATCGTGATACGTTTAAGAAAGGAGATGAAAAAAAAATTTTTTTTAAATAAAAAATCAAATGAATAGACTCTTTCTCGTGTAAAGAAAACAGAAATCTAAAAAAGATAAAGAAACGATTATTAAATCAAAGTCTTAAAATTTGAAGACTCCAATTTCCATCGAGAATTTAAAAAAAATGAAAAAGAAAAGAGATGCGTAATTAGATATAATCAATTTTTTTCTTATAAATTGAACGCGATCGCGTTATTTTCTCAGATGAATTCGCTATCGAACAGACGCAGAGACTTTCGATTGTCGCCTCGTTTAAGAATCATTGTCAGCTTTTGCTATCACTGTGCCTTCACAGAAGCAACGTCTCGATGTATCTCTTTTTGTTAATTAAGAATTTAAACATTATTCTCTCAAGACACAAGACTTTATTCTCTATTACTTAGTCTCATGAATTTCCTAGTCATTATTCATATTGCAAAATTAAGAAGTTCATTAACAAGTTATATTGTAGCGTTTAACTTTTTGTTACTATCAACATTTGAATGTCATTCATAAGATATATCGATACGTTAATTGTAATCTCGATCGATGATACGAAGTCCAATTCCATCTTCGTATAATTTTAATTTTTGGATTTATGTCCTGTCTAAATAGCAAAAGCGGATCTCATTGACGTAACAATGGGAAGACAAAGAAAGACGGGAAAAATCCAAAAGATAGCATGAATGCATTATCCGTAGCGAAATCATTTGCGCTTTACTACGTGCGCCTATTACGATTAACGTTACGCAAAATTCATTCCCATTTTTTTCTTCGATCTCGAGAACTAATGTGTCGATATTGTGCAACTTAGACCTCTTTTCAAAGACATTTTTGCGCGTAGCGCTCGAACGAGTAAAATATTCGGTGTATCATATGTTTCCGAGTGTAATATTAAATACGTTATACTCATGATTATGTGTATCGATTTTTCATGTAATAACGTATCCGTCAATAAAGAAATAAAAGTTATACGCGACGACGAGAATTAGCCTTTCTTGTAATTCAAAGGCATTTTCCTTTTCTCTTTCATCTTCCTAATCAACGCTACTTACCGTTCACTTTCGTTCAAATATTATTGCTTATTGTATCGTGATAACTGTATCACCTATCTTGATTTTTCTATTGTAAACAATATGTGATATAATACATGAGCTCAATACGTGACTAGTATGTTCAGGACGACAGGATTAAGATATAAACATAACAATTTTCTGCGTTTGCACGAAAGCCGTCTCATCATCCTTCGAATATGCATTTTGTGAACAGTCTACAATGATCGACTATCGACTTAAGAAATAAAGAACAACCATCTACACAATTTATTAATTCGTTTGATTGATTAATTGATAAAAACGGCCGGTGCATTTCAATTTTCTATTTATATATACAAGTCACTCAATTTATTATTCCTCTCGTTATGCAAAATCAATACGATATAAATCAATCTTCGTAACACTTTCATTTCATCAAAACGTATAATATTTATAATATAATTATTGCATAGACAGCGTATGTATAAATATATGTATATGCAAACTCGATTAGTGCGAGTAGTATATTAAGAATTCAAGTGATTTCTAAAAGCTTGATTCCAAATGACTTTGAATTAAAAGTCTAAAAAATTTACATTTTGGGGACTGTCAATATTAACTTTTCTGTATTTGTGTTATGTTCACGCAGATGTTTTCGTGACCTACATTTTATGAGAAATAAATATGGCAAAATTGATATATATGTATATATATGTATGTATATA
>Ga0157363_1006469_pt1 | contig 11014 bp, 6 predicted proteins | sample AttsexASBM1_FD_111477 | JGI IMG/M metagenome (GOLD analysis project Ga0157363, IMG submission 111477) | Fungus gardens microbial communities from leaf cutter ant in Ribeirão Preto, State of São Paulo, Brazil - Atta sexdens ASBM1 | ecosystem: Host-associated > Fungi > Mycelium > Unclassified ...
TAATTATCGCAAGAGATTTCTTCGCGTGAGTCGCGAGCGCATTTCATTTTCGGGTCACCTGTGGCAATATCGCGAATCGTTGACCGTAAGCTCATCGCCATTAAGCCCCTTTTAGTCGAGCCAAGAATAAATTCGATCGACGCAAATTTATATCGCACGATGTAAGTCCGAACCCCGGTGATTCCGACTTCTAATTTGCATATCGTATCGTGTGACGCAATTTTAATTTTCGATTTTCAACAAGCGAATGTGAAGAAGATATTAATCTTTCGATTTTTTTCTCCTCTCGGAGTTCAGTTCCCTTCGAACGATTAATCATATATCTCGTTTCACACGAGATTTTAACGGAAGCCTCTCCTTTTTTCGCAGGAATAACGTTGTAGGATAAATGCGTAAGGAACATTACCGACCATTCGAGAATTTCACATTCTCTTTCTGCTTCTATCTTAGCTTTGATAACAAAAATATCAATCACGAAACTCGAGTGAGCATTCTCCTTTTGAATAAAAACATTTTAATCTCGCCACGCTGCACTGCATAATAACAATAGCCATCAGAAAACAGCAGTTTTTGTTCAAAATTTTAAGTGTCAAATAATCTAGAATTATCTTTTTTTTTTTAACTAAACAGTTTACTATTCAAATATGTACTCTCAATAATTACTTAAGTCTACTTACATTATAATGGTATATACTGACGTTACAGTCACGAGGAACATTATAAGTTAAATTCTTTATAATAAATTTATAATACGTTTTTTAATAATAATTCTTTAAATTGCTATCAAACATACAAATTTCTGACCTTTATAATATATTAGAATGAAAGGAGACAGATGTGAGATGAAAAGAATAAAAATATTTTAAATGCAGAAAAAAATTTTGAAAAGATAAAAAAATTTGCATAAAATTATTATGTAATATTTAAAAAATTCAAACTTTTTTCCTCTCTTAGAAATATTTATATTCCTCGTATTCTTCGTATCTCATCTCTCTTCCTTTCTCCTCTCAGTCTAGTGTTATATCTAAAGGCCAGAAATTTTCTGTACATTCTTTCTAGCACGTGTGGCTATTGTGTTGTAAAGCTTGACGAGAGACGGAATGTATGTTGTGTCGCATCGCGTTGACGCCTATGCATAAATGTTCGTCGATGAAAATAGGAAAACAGGTTTCGCGAAATGACGCTCTTTGCACCATTGACGACGCGACGAGTATTGGTTGATGAGTATTTTCGCCAGCACGTGTAAGTGAACTACGCGCGCCAAGTGGTTTTTTTCATTCAGAGACGGTTACCTAGCACGTCTGCTGTGAATAGCACGAATATTGTACACGCGCATAATTATTGCCACTTAATCGTGAATAATAGCCACCTGCCTTCAAGCGCTTTCTTGACGTCGCGATCGTTAAGCTGGGATCGTTAAAATGTTCCAATCCTGGCATCATTTGCTGGAGAAAGAGAAGCTGAAGTTAATAAGAATCTTTCAAATACAAATTCTCTCTTTCTTTTTTAAATAAGTACAATACTTATATTGTATTTGGGAAATGTTAGCACGCGCGTATTGCGAGGAATTAATTAGATTTCCTACGCGGTTTTCCAGTGAGAAATATCACTCTTACAATAGAGAAGCGCCCCCTTTTATCACTCGTAGACACAATGTTGAATAATGGTATTGAGTGTTTCCTCTGAGGGAAGTTTAACTACACTACTTCTCTTTGTTGATTAATTTGTTCTGGTCAATTACCGATTAGTGTGTATAGTTCTCTGAGAGATGAGATTATTATTCAACAGAGATAAGCAATGGTAGCAAGAATTCATTTCGAAAATGAAGTCATACATCTGCGTTTTGCGAATGGTTATATATAAGCAAGATAAAATTTTAATTAATTAATAAAGGAAAAAAACTGAATTAATCGTATAAATTCGTATAATTTCGTCGACCGCGCTGAGATTTAAAGAAATTTTAATTTTGATTTTAATTATCGATATGAAATCTTTAATTAAATCATCATTTGAGAAAGATAGTAGTAGAATTCATCGAGAATAACGGGACACCCAGTATACGACGCCGTGGACTTAGATGACCCGTAGCACAATAATATGGTACCGATAACGATTCAAAAATTTTTACACCGGTCGTGCAACCAGATTTATCGGCGAACGAAATTTATTCGTGCGGGCCGTCCGCGGCTCGAGTTAACGCTCTCGATAAGTGCAGAAATATATTCTATCGGCGAATTTGACGAGCGGTATCCGATTGGCAGGCGGATTATGGCCGAGGTATGGCGGATGTGTCACCCAGGGTGGGAGAGATGAGCGACCCCGTGGAAGGAGAAAGAGAACGAGAGCAGGAGCAAGCGAGAGAAGGAAAGGGAGACAGAGAGAAGACGATAACCAGCTCGCAGATAACCGGCTCTTTATCGGCCGAGACTTCATAGGGGTTATCGCACTGACCACAGTTGCCACGTCCAGTAACTTCAAGAGAACTCTCTCCCTCTCCCCCCCCCTCTCTCTCTCTCCCCCTCTCTCGCTGCGTGTATTTTTTACTTCTAGATCTAGTTTGAATTGAAATACGGCTCAAGTTAAAACACGACACATGACAGATCTCGTGTATGCATTTGTTATAATTAGGATAATTTAAATTTTTAAAACGGATCTGTATATATATATATATATATATATATATATATATAGTTGAATCAAATTTCATTGTAACTAGGCAAGTTCTTTAAGAATTACTATTTTATTGTTATAAAATCATTGTTGATATAATATATAATATTATAAACTAATTTTAGTAATATGAAATAATAATGCTCATTTTGGTAATTAAATAGGATCTAATATTTAATATAATTTAATTAATTTATAGTTAAAATTAACAAAATATTTGACTAATTTGTACATAAGCGTGAGTTCACGAAGTTGCACTATGGGCGGTCTCGTAAATTTATGAGTTTCTTATTAGTCGTCATGTGGATTTTTAATGAGCGTTCGTAACACGAGCAGTTGACCGATATGTGCGCTTTTAATAATTTATAAGCAACGTCAGATACGAGGAAATGTAGAATGAAAAATGATAAGTACGTAGATATGTTCAGTGCCATTCTAAGTATTCCAAGTATTTTGTACGAGACGTAGATTTCTGCGCTATACACGCAAGTGATCATCCGATCATACATCCGTTGTGTGTGCATCGTTTGACACATTAGCGATTTACAATCAGCATCAAGTATCGATTTTATGTTTCTAAAAATTGATAAAAATGAATAATTTTCGCGAAATTTGGGAGCGCGCAGTGTTTCGATATTTATTTGAACTCTCTTATTTCAGATAGTTCGCGTTCATCGTTTAAATTTTATTAACGACGTTCTAATGGACCATAAAACGATATAAACGCTTCGATAAATCGAAATCAATAACAATAAACATAATTGTTTCCAAACGTATATAGTACATTTGTTCTCAGGAATTAACTGAATCTAACTGAATTGTCTTTGAGATTGTTCTTACAAAAAATTATTTGGGTATACCAAATATTATTTAGACAAATTATACTTGGCTATTACAATTATAAATTTTATTTTCTATTACTTTCTTTTACTTTCGCATATCAATATATTATATTTTTACATTATTTATATTTCTAACAACAGAATCACTTTTCGAAATTGCATTAATTTTTTACACCTTATTTTTTCTTCGTGGAAATTTCGGCGCAGGGGAAATGAGGTCGAGAGGATGCGGTTGTGGAAGACAACCACTTTACCTGTGCGAAAATGCCGATAAGACGAAAAAAATAATTATTATCATGCCACAAGAGGATCTTGGCAGATTTCCGGGCTGCGGTTATCCCGTCGGCGTCGCCACATTAACGCAGAGATAACGCAACATTCTTTTTTTCTTATTTTAGAAAATTAGGGTGATTCAATTACAACTATTACAACAATTATGAAGTCATCTAGATTTACAGTGCGAGTGAAATTTGCTACATTTTTAAAAAATCGTTTCTTATAACGATCTATATAAATATAAATTGACAAATTTCATTTACATACACTGGTCCAATATTTTTTTATTCGTATAACAGTTTATTATTTTTTTAAAATCTTAAACAATAATATAATATATTTGAGATGTGTAATACTTAACATAATTTTAATAATTACATTACATGCTTGTTCTTTAAATATACTTATACTATATTTTTTACATTATTTAGCATATTATTTAATTTCCTTTTTATTACAGTTAGATATAACACATAACGTATATAAATCGTTTAAAATCTAAATTAAAATCGACACTAAGCGCATTGCACGTTCGAGCCACGTGCAATTTCAGTGATTCATATGCTGCTAATTACTCGATTGCGCGGAGCGCAATATAAATTTCGGTACAATTTAGTACTTGGATCGGAGCGCCCCGTTGGGTGTATAATATCTCGCTGTAACGAATCGTCGAGTATCGACGCGGTGAAAAAGGGACTCCTGTGAATTAGCGTTAAAGTGCACTCTCCACACGTTCTTGTTGAGGAGGGTCGATGTATGGTGCTACACGTGTAGCAGGTGAAACGGACGCGTGTGTGTCCATGTATATCTGTGTGTTTGCGGGTGCATCTGTACGGGTACCTTTGCAGGCCCGTCACGGGTGCCGCGGGACGGGCTGCGGGGAGGCGGGAGGCACTTGGCCCGAATGGGCAACTTGTTGCATTTCGGCTGGGAACGAACGGCTCGATAATATACTGCAAGAGGCTCCCGGTTGTGCGTGTCTTCCTTCGCGAGGAGCGCCGGCGGGATATTGGATGTTTTCGGTGGATGGGGGGTGTGGGTCTTCTTAAAAATTAATTCCCCACCGTGCAGAGAATTCACCGCTCCTCCCGCCTCTTTCTCCCTCCTACTCAACACTTTAGTCCTTTCGCACGAGACTGCACTTCTCTGCTACCCAAATCGTCGCGAAATCTTGTAGGTTCAAAATTATTCAGACCAAATATGACGAAAATTAAATGAAAAGGCTAATTAAAATTTGAAAACATTTTTTTTTTTAAATTATGCATAAACGTGCACATGAACGTAATTTGTAAGCGAAATTTTATTGAACAATTTTTATTTTAATTATTTATTAGTTTATTTATTTTAATAATTGCTTTTTAAATTGTGAAATCGTCTATGCTTGCATTATTCTATCTTAAGCAACATCACTGGCTTGTAATATAAAAAAAATCTTAAAAATTCCGACGACATTCGGACATTATTATTTCACGGCGCAAAACGCGAGCTAAACTCAACTTTGCGGTTAATAAAGCTGTTGTGCGGGATTTTTATGCAGATTGGGGAAGCTCTTCGAAGTGTAACGCTGAAGCCTTGCGCCTAGTCTTGTAAATTAACTCTTTTTCCCGACGAAGCCCTTCGACGCAACGTGATCAAGTTAAATGTGGCTAAGTACATTACTGTAACCATTTAAGCGATCTAAGACGGCGGCGTTCATTCTCACTAATTACTTCGTCACTAGAACTTGTCCATGTTTCGCATGGACAAACTCGACATGGAAAAACCCGTTTGGAAAAAAAAAAAAATTGCAAACTGGAAGAACGCGATATTTTTCTGTATTCAATCAGCGTAGGAAAATAAGAAGATAATTATTAACGAGGGGAAAACCAATTTTCGCCGTGTTAATTCGTGAGGAAAAATAAGAACGGGGTAAAGGATCATGTAACGCAAAAACCGATAAAATTGGCCCAATCGCGTGTTTTTCCGCGAATTTGGATGATTTCGCCCCATATAGCCCCATGTATAGCAGTGAGCGCGAGCGAGCTCCGTCTGTGTAAACGAAATATCGAATTTTAATTTGCGCGGCCGAATTGTTTTAATTGTTTACGGTCGTGGGGCGGAACTTTTTGCTATTACAGTTGATTATTTATTTAATTACTTGCATTATAACCGCACGCGCGCTTGCTCGCTCGCTCGCGCGCGCGCGCGTGCGCGCGCGCGCGCTATGCTACCGTTTCTCGTGTAACAAATTATGCTACACACCGATGAACCTTATAGCGGTTTGTCATTTCTCCCGCGCTGCCGCGGCAACCGCGGAGGGTGTGCGCATTGATAATTAAAATAATTCAGCCGAATAAATTAAAATTCGACGATTCATTTGACCCGAGCTTGACAACGCTCAGACTCCGATTTTACATGCAAATAAATAGCAATTGTTAATTAGAGACGAGTATTTACAGCGCACGCACACGCACCCGAAATAAATTATAACGGCTGTTTTCAGACGTCTAGTGACGTTCGGATAAAAATCGAATGATTCCCCGTGTGTGTAAAAGAGTATTCTTTGTGCAAAATATATTGTACATTTGCGAGAGAATAAAAATAACGAAACATCGTGATAGAATATCGCAATGTGAAATCGGAGTACAGGCGCGTTGATTAGAAAACACGGGATTCGATGAACGGAGTGAGAATGAAATATTCGCGTCTCCGCTCCATTTTGTTACTTCGTCGCTACTTTCGACTACGTAGCTACGCTACCCTGCCTGCGCATTCCTCGCCAACCCAACGGTCGACGTTCAACGGCGCGTCGTCTAACAAAACCGGACACTCGATACATGCTCGATAAAACGCCGCGATAGAGCCGACTCAAGCGATTAAGTGCGATGGCTCGTAAAACCTTGGCGAAGCGAGATCCCATCTCTCGTCGCCGCAAGTTTCCTCGCGACAGCGCGAGCGGGAGGAAAAAAAGGGCCGCTCTCTCTCTCTCTCTCTCTCTCGAATTCGTCCGATTCACGTATTCTAGAGGCAGGTACTCGTGACTCGTGAGTGTTCACGCGCGTGTCAACGGAACAATGTGCGGCTCGCACAAATTACTCACGTGGGGCAAACGTGATCTGTCCGTGTTACGCCGCGCCGCACACAGACGAGAGGCGTTAAAACGGCAATCGTCAGTCGATATACATATACGTACGTCTTAATTGCTTATATCCGCGATGGATCGAGGCTCGCGGGCATCGCTATAATAAAGTGATCACCGAGCACCATCGAGAATGTAAACGATGCTGATTTACGACGAACTCTCGTTTCGGAAGTCCTGATGCAAACTTTGTCAAGCTTAAACTATTGTATTTCCGTTCAGACATTAATTTGATCCTATCCCTGCTCTGTGTAATCTGATTATATTATCTTCTATATAAAGTATAGCGTTACAAAAATATTCTCGATTTATGTACTTTGTGTTCTATACTTGAAATTATTAAATTTATCTTTTTTTAAATTAACTTTTTTTTGTTAGTTTAATTATATTTCTGATTATGTATATATCATTTTCTTTTTATTTAATTTTTATTAATTTTTAAAGCACAGAAGTCTATTTTTTTAAATCTTACACCTTTTTCTTTAGTACCTAAAATTTGTTATAGTTTGTTATTTCATCATGGTTTTTATTTGAAAATCAGACATTACTGTATATAGTTTTCCCATCCTGTAAAGGTTAATGTTCTCTCTTTTTTTTATGTATTAGAGAAGAGATCGGTTGTCACAGTTTTTGATTGATAATTTTTAGAAAAAAGTGGATGCCTATGATTTTGAAATATTATATATATTATAATATACCTACATTCTTTAAGTATTAAAAAAAATATTACTCGTGAATTTATCACAAGTAAAAATAAGTTATTTAATTTTAAATGAAACTGCGAAAATGTGACAATTAATCCCATGTTCTGGATTGTAGCATATTTGTTTTGGATAATACATAAAAAAATACAATTTTTATTTTAATATCAGTTCTGTATTTTGATAAATAATAGTAATTATGTTGTTAATACAAATAATATAGTTATTTTAATCATAAAATATATAATTTGTTTTTGTACCGTAGTTTCTATATGAAAAATGAAAAAAACATATATAGCTATTTGAAATATTATATATTTGTAAGTATATTCTCTAAAAATGTGTTCTCTGAAGATATTAAAATTAATTGTCACCTAATCTCATTTTAGTCAATTTATCCCACACATAATCATTTCCAATAAAAGAGATTGTATTCATAAACTTGATTAGGATAATGATTAATTAATTATAGCAAAGATCTTCTAAGACATGTCATTTTCTATGAATACAAGGAGATCGTGATTAATAATATCAAAGATTTGTCAGACGATAAAATAGATGATAAGAAAAATTTACTCACCAATTTCATTTTCTTAAAAATGGCTACAAATAATATATATAATGCTTGTAGTGCAAATCATTTTACACAACAAATTAATATTTATATTATGTCGGCAATTTACAGTAAAAAAAAACAAGATTTTTCTGCCATGCCCTGTTTGAGTTATAAGCATTTTGACCATCAACCCCATACAACAACCAACTTCTCTCTGCCCTACTTTTAAATTTCGCTATGACGAACAACAATCTGCAGATAACGTATACGATTCTACATTCGAATTCACGTTCTTGCAATGAAATAAAATTTCACAGACAAATATTAGGATTAAAATAAATATTAAAGTGGGATACATGCGTCGATCGAGCTAAAATGAATGGTAATAATAACGTACAATCAGGCACGATCGAGTTCTATTTATAGTACTTATCGTCACCGTATCGCAACTTCGTTATTAAAACTTCGTTTATTGTGCGAATAGTGCATTCCACAATTCTTTTCTTTATCGCCTTAAGCGTCGTCGCCGATTTAGCACGACGTATATAGGGCTTAAACACCTCTACAGTATCGATAGTTTAAATACCCACGTGCAACCTTGTTGCTAATACGTACACAATGCAATCGTGACAAGATTAAAAAAGCATATTGCATAATGATACCTATGTCTTGCGTTTCACGACGCCTGACACTTGATGGGCTTCTGCTGCCCTGATTTCAGAGGTAGCTTCTACATTTTCGAACCGGTTACAGCCGAGCAAACGGAGTTGCATCGTGACGACATGCAGAGAAGGGCACGGTTGTGTGTTTAAGGATAGATCCATCACTCAACATCTTTGAAGGTAGGATGGTAGGATGGTAGGATGGTAGGACCTTGCGGTATAATCGAGCGAGAGAGAGAGAAAAAAAAGAAAAACTACAAAGTGAATATGAATGAATTCGTACAAGGTGCGAACACAGTTGATAATAACGGTTTGACAAATTTAATAAAAGGATATAAATGATGCTTAAATTTATGCGTTACTTAACCTACTATGCGGTTAATTAAAAGATATAATGTTGATTACGTAATATAAGATGCAGTAAGGTTGAGAAATGTGTAATATATGCGCGTGAATTAATTTCGCCTGCGCTTTTTATTAAATTTGTCCATAGGACAAATAGGACTGGTTCTTAGAACGCGCTTCTTAGAAGACAGAGTTTAAAATTTTTTTTTCTATATAAATAGTTGGAAGACTAAATTAGCGTTCGGTTTCTCTTTTCGTTCAGTCGGGTTTACGACTAGAAGAGAGTCTGCATCGATGAAGCATTATTGAATTAGAACGATACTTGCCACCGCTCGGCGACGGGACGGATAGTAAACGGATAGGATCGGGATCTACAAAGTTTCTTACGCCTTTATTAGAAGAAAGTGCCGGCATCTCGCCTTCGTCGCGCCTTATGCCATTTGTTGGCAAAAGCTAGAATCGAAGAATTCGGGCCAACTGGGTCCGGTCCAAGTGCGTTCTCTCTCCGCGCGAGAGTGACGGAGATGGCGGGAAGAGGGTAAGGAAGCTCATGAGGAAATTACTACGCGATTACATCCCCTCGTAAGTACCCCCGACCCCAGCAGCTGCGCGAAAGGGTGTTAGAAGAGAGAGAGATTTTTTTTCTTTAGGCTCATCGACGCCGTCTTTTTTTCTCTCTTTCCTTTTCTTTTTCGTCTTTCAGCTTTGTTTAAACTCGTAGAACGGAGAAGTGAGAGATCTGTTTCTCGGACCACTGGCAAGAGTCCCGAACTCGATCGTGCTCGCTCTGTAAAATCTCGCTTCCTGGTCGTATAATAAGCAATAAAATATGATTCATCGTGAAACACAGTCGGTAAAGCAAGGAATGTCGTATCTCTCGCGTTCGTTTAGACGTAATTGAAACCGTAAACTAAGTTTCACACGGAAAGAAAAATGACCGCTTGTTGTTTGTAAGAGAATACAGGACTATCGAACTCTCTTGAACGTATAAACTTGTAATATCAGTGAATCAGTATCCGTTTTTTCAAATGTTAAACGTATGAAAATTGGTTTTTCTCTAATGTCAAAGCTCTCTTTAATTTCTCAAAACACACGAACGGTTTCTGAAATCGTAAAAATATAATACAACCACAAGCTATTCTATTTAACATAAAAATATTGTTTATTTAATATAAACATAATACTGGAATATTTACGTAAATTATACCCAAGTGCGGGATGTTATTTACGTAAATAATACACTATATACGTGCGATGGACATTGAATAAATGATATTGAATAAATACTTGTAATAAAGATAAATTATCGATACATGTTTTTAAATGCGTGCACTTTTAACCGATAAATTTAATAGCTGCTGCCGAATTCCGTATCTCTCTCCCGTTGCTTGCGATAAACGTTACTGCGTATTCTCGATATTTGTGAAATATTTATAATTAGCTAATGAATCGCAATGAAATTTGTCGTTGCGCGATAAGGATATCGGACGTTTATACCGTTTTGCGCTTGAAAAATTTATAATGCAAGCGAAAATGTCGTTTTTTATTAATTGGGTTGTTTATTTAATTAATGACTATAATTTTTTTTTGTTTGTTTCAGGTAAGTTTGTATTATCTACTGATGTTGATGGAACTTCTCAATATCACAACGAGGAAAAAAGATCATTGTTATCGATATTCGTAATCGCGATACGATAAGATGGTTATTTTATGTCAGTAAGTATAGCTTTATCTTAATAAGTGGGATCGCCTTGGAAACAGAATATAATATAGAAAATAGAGTAAATGTGAAGAGAATTCTACACATACACATCCACACACACACACACACACACACACACACA
>Ga0157363_1006470_pt1 | contig 11013 bp, 3 predicted proteins | sample AttsexASBM1_FD_111477 | JGI IMG/M metagenome (GOLD analysis project Ga0157363, IMG submission 111477) | Fungus gardens microbial communities from leaf cutter ant in Ribeirão Preto, State of São Paulo, Brazil - Atta sexdens ASBM1 | ecosystem: Host-associated > Fungi > Mycelium > Unclassified ...
AAAAAATTTCAGCATAAAATTTTGAGAAATTATAAGTCAATAACATCAAAATTTTTGAATGTGAAAGCAAATATCGCACTTTGCAAACATGAACAAAACAAAGCTTATCTTAAAATTAATTTTTATAATGATTTTATTTAATACCGTAATCTAAATAATAATTATATCAAATTATAATCTCTATTAAAACAAATAATTATTAATTTATGTGCACAATGTATAGTTATGCTTGTTCTCCGATAGGAAGATATATATATATATATCATCTTTCCAATTGATATATATTTGGTGTTTATAATTTAATTTCGGTCTGCAACGTTCTAGCCATTGAAACTGTTGCCAACACGACTTTGCGTCTATCCTATCGAACTAGCCGGATGTCAGGACGTCGAGTAACTCATGAATTTGCATGGACCAAGCCAAATATAATCTTAGTATATACACAGATGGTTCTCTTCCTCTCTTTCTCACACGCACGCATTCTCTCTCTCTCTCTCTCTCTCTTTCTCCTTCCCTCCTGCTCCTCTCTCTCCCTATTTCATTCTGTAGGTAGGTGTTTTCACCCGAAGGACTCGGCTCATTCTCACCGCTCATGGTACTGTCGTGGATAGGAAGTGCAGATTGCCCTGTTTAATTACTGGTTAGGGATGGATGGGAAGCTTCGAGGGCAATCAGCCTGTTTGTATTTGCTTGCAGGTTTATGTCGGTTTACTCGTAACCTGCGCCATCCGATTTCTACGAGACAGCTCAATCCACGGAACAACGCATTCTGCGACGATTTGTGGTTTCTATCTTTGTGTGTCGTGACGCGAAATAAAAAGATTAACGTAATCGCGAAAATAGATAACAATATAATTTACGGAAATATATATTCATTAAATGAATTATACATTCATAAGTCTGTGTTAAGGCAAAAGATAATTTAAATAATATCAATATTAAATAAAATTTATGTAAATAATTATATCCTAATTAAAATCATCAGATAAAAAGAATTAATAAGGTTGTAATTTTTGCAGTAAATATTCGTTAAAAGTATACAAAGCTTCGAAAGATGTCTTGGTTTAAAAGTTTGTAGACATAATATATGTATAGGTTTGCAACCTGGACGTCGTTTTATTATAATGTTGTACAAGAAGCTCAAAAGTTCAGCACATCTTCTCACACTTTTTTTCAAGAATCTCCATTTTGCAAAGTTCGCGAAGTCCCTATCAAACTTGGAAGTTTGTTTACCGAGGGCGAGCTATCTGAACTAAGACGCTCGTACGCATTTCCAGATAGTTGATGGTAAGTTTAATGGAGATTCTATAATTACTACCTTAGCATGGCACTAAATTATGCACGATTATCTAGATTGTAGGTACATGTTTGCCAAAGTGCATGTCTAGTTGCTGTTACAGTTTGGCACAGTAACTCTCTTGTTACACTTCAATGAAGTTAATGCCATTCGTCGATGCCAAGCTGCTTGGCAAACTAAGGCGATTGTCGGACTGATCCAATCGATTATGTATAGTTCATAATTTTATTAAATGAGAAATGTAATGGCATTGCACTAATATTAAAACTTTTCTATATTGCGATCGCAGCATACATGAAAATCAATAGAAGTAAAAGTTTTCATTATGATAGTAAAGCACTATCTCTAATGAAATTTTAAAATTATTTTGCACTGATAAAATCAGCAAATATATAAAACTGTCACGGACCATTAATAGATTGAATATGATTGAAAAAGATTCGCACAAAAGATTTAAATTACATAAAAAAAAATGGGTGACAGTGAAATTTCATAGCACAAATCTGTTATTGACATATGAATAAAATCGGTATCTAATCTATATCTAATCGTATAACTTTAGAATTCAGTTCAATCTCATATTTCGCTTTTCACAACGCAAAACTAATACTTGCTCGCGATGCGTCGGGCGTATTAGTTTCTAGAGGGTATTTAGATCACTACTGTTTTTTTTTAACATCGCAATCCTAACACGTAGATACGTGAATACATCCATTTTTCCCTTTCACGGACGGAACAGACGCGATGCCCAGGTTCTACATTAGCCGGAAGCCAGACGTTCGCTTTGCATGCACCGTAAATGAGTTTTGCGTATTTGTTGCATACGCGAGAAAGCGCGCGGAACTATTTACACGCCGGCTCACAAAGTGAGTTCCCACCGACTTTCATTCACTATTTTAGCGTACGAAGCACGCGAAAGGTTCGCGTGCAAGCGGCGTTTTCCCGACAACAATCGTTTCTCGCGAGAAGTCCCGACATCGCTGTCCGCAATTGTATTCTTTGCTGTCATCATGAGTTGTCTAGTTTTCTTTATTCTTTTAGTTGTCTGAAAGTTCCGGTTTATAATAAAAAAATTATACAAAGTGAATATATGAAAGAATACAAATTTTATACAGAATGTATGCACAAAATAAACTCTTTATGTAAAAATATACTCTTTGATCTAGGCATAAATTTTTGTTATCAAAGAATGTATATTGGAAATTAAAATATTGTTTAATCAGTTTTTAAACGTTAGTAAAGTTTTTAAAAGTTAGTAAATTATTATTTACCAAAAATTTAATTGAAATGAATTATTAGTGTCAACTTATAATTTTTATTATTAGTAGCTGAATTATTAAGCTTTAAAATATATTAAGCTTATTGAGAACATAATTTAAAAAACAAACATTTCTTCTTTTTACAATCGAAATATATTTTATGGCTCCAATAAAAATAATTATATTTATATTATCCATATCCATCACTTTTAAAAAAAGATAAATAAAAAATCTCTTTTTATCTCATTGCATGAACTAAAGCGCATGTCCAAATTGAAGATTCGTGTTTCAACATTATCAATCAGACTGAGCGTAAAACGAAAACGACAACAGTTCTGTTTCTTCGACGTTCTCCTTTTACATTTTTCGCGCGCGGTAGGCTTCGTCTTAATTGGCGCATTCCGTCGTGCCACAGACGTAAACTTATTCGATTCACGTTGTATCTCCGATACCTTTAATGAAGTAAATTTGCATTCATACGCGACGCGAGTGAGCAAATACGGCGATACAATAAAACTGATGTCGCGTCCCTTGCCACATAAGATGAATGCGTTTGCTCAACGGGCTTTCTGTTGGCGACTTTGGAGTCGCAGATAATGATTCAAACGCAGCTTCGTATTGCAAAGGACGGATTCTGAACGCTAGAGGGATCTGTATGAGACGTGCATACAGGAAATTAGGGATTCCGAATTCTGCAATTTAATATTTCGAATAGAATTTGAATTGTATCAGAATAATTAAAATCTTAAGTAATTTTAGTAATTAAAATAAGATCGAGACAAAAAATATAAACAAAAAATAAGAACTGTAACTTAAATACTAAAACATTTGTAAAAATATCTTTCTAATCTTTTTAAATAATCTTTTATAGTTAATAACTCTTTTATAAGTAGATACAAATCTTTGATAGATAATAAAGGTTTTAAGAATGTGTTGGCAACACGCACAATTCCACTTATATTAAAAATTTTAATACAACATAATTACAGTTAGAACAATATAATTTGTGTAACTTTCAAAATATTCGCAACAACATAGTTAAACTAACTGTGCAACATTTCGGCATAAATATATCTCGACGAAGGAAGATAATGACAAGCTCTTTCTAGCACGTTGCACAGCGGATATATATCACGGATTTGACTCCATTATCCCTAAACTTCCTCGAGGGATCGGGAAAACTTCCGGACGTATAACGCCGTCAGATTCGCAGACACAAAGGTAGACAGTAATCGTCGGTAGGTTAGGTAGTCGTTCGCGACGACTGTGGCAGATTCGCGATCATAGGAACGAGAGAAGGAAAGGGAAACAGAGAGATCCGGAGAATAGAATCGTCGATACGGGGGTCTCGTTACAGCGTGATACGCCAGTGCCAACAAAGCGGTTCTATCCGCTGGCTGAATGCGCCGGCATAACTAACATAAGCACGGGACTCTAGCAGTCCAATCAGAACGGTCCAACAAAGATACCGCTCTCTGTCCATTGTGCAAATCCTACTCCACGCGCTCCATGCGCCGATAGTGTATCGGGGCTTTTCTCGATCTCTGATCGAAACGTGCTCTCTCGAGAGTGAACATTGTTTGCGCGATTCTAAATGTCGTATATACCAACAGAGCTTCGCGCTATACATAATGCATTTGCACCCGGAAATAGAAATAAAGGATTGAAAAAAAAGGGTAGGTCTGAATTTTATAAAGAAAGAAAAGGAAAAAAAGAGAAAAAAAGGATTTAAGAAAAAATTAATTTAATTAATTTCATCATTTAATCTTCAACATATACATAACATACATAATCAATATATACATAAAGTGCTCAAAATACCTAGAATAAATTTTATTTTTATAGTTATTTTTTTTTTAATAGCATGTATAGAATCAAATTTACATTAATTAAGTATCTTTATGAGATAAAGGATTGTAAAAATAATGAACATTAAAATTTCTTTAATTACTTTTTTTTTCTTTTCCAGAACGATTAAGATAACTACGAGTAGTACTGCGATCATTTACCTACTTAAACGTAAAGAATATAACTAATATAATAATAATAACCTACATCATGCATCAAAGCTATAAGACTTTTTATTTCTTTGTAATTCGTATAATCGTTTCATCTCTTACAATTGAATGATCAGCTGGAGATATTATCTCGCGCAGCGAGAGGATTCAAGATTAAAAAAGAAAGCATCAAATCTTTAAATCTTCTCCTCTCCTTGAGCTCGTTCATTTCCTCTGAATTGACCGCTTCACGCCCGAACGTTCTTTAATTTTCCCTGTAAGTCGCGCCGATTAGCACGGCGTAGTGCAGAACAAACTTCTTCTGCACTGTCCAAATTAAAATGTCGAATTAGAGCCGACTGGCGTATCCTTTATGCGCTGGCAAATCGTCGACCATTAGTCATCTCAATCTTACCTTCTCCCGATTCCTCTTTCTTCTTTCTTTCCATTTCGTTCAAGAAAACAGACATTATCTGACATACTCTGCCTCGTTTTAGAAATCGTCGAACGTAGAATGGAAGAATTGCCGATGAGAAAGAACATTCGGAGAGGCACAATTAGAGGGATATATACGGTCGGTTTCGTTCAAATGACGATAATATGCTGCGTAGAAAAGAATTTACGGACGAAAGCGGCGAGATAATTAATCGCCAAGCCATGACGCCCTTTATATCGACGGCACACGTCACGATCAACCTATCGATTCTCGCCTGGTGTTGAGACCCTTTCACCGTAATAATAAGAGCTGTTGTTAAAACAGCAAACATGAAAATATATTATCGACAATATTTGAAGCAATAACTGAGTATAGATTTTTATGACTGCAAATAACACATAAGTATACATTTCTCAAAATAATATTTAGTTCTTTGCAGGATTGATGACAAATACAATTTTATGGCAATATATTAATGTATTATTGATTTACCCAAAATGAAAAAATAAAATTATAAAAAGTAAAATTATACGGTCTATAAGTATTAAGATTGATATTTTAATACTAGCAATGTCATCTATAAATAATTACACTCTAACAATCTCCATAATTTTTAATTAACTATATATAAAATTTAAACATACGATTTATCTATGATTGCTTGACGTTAAATAAATTATTGTTTCATGCAGTATGTTTTTTCAGTATATCATAAATTTTAAAAAATCAACGTATTGCATACAATTTTACATACAATTTTGTTTTAAAGTCCGTTTATCTGTCAATAGCCAAATAAACATTTGAAACGATGCAAAAAACTTATGGAAATGAAGCTTTAAATCAGCAACATTTTTTTCGATGATATGTTAAACATATGAAGAGAGAAATTCTCGTAATCTTTTTTTTTTTTAATATATGACCTCTGTTATACGGCACGCTTAATCGATTTAATAACATCTGTAGTTATGAAATTGGCCAATCATAGTTGTTTCTCGGAAGAATGGAACGACTGTGATTGGCCAATTTCATAATTATGGATGTAATTAAATCCGATTAAGTGTGTCATATAAATATAATTTATCATGAATTCAAGAGAAGAGCAATGTATCATTATGAAATTTTGTGTTATAAAGCCAATTCATCTATCAAAGAAACGTTCAAAATGGTGCAAAAGATTTTTAGAAAAGAAACTAATTTGAGAAATTAATTAATTAAAGAAATTAATTTCAATAAAATGTCAGATTTTATAAAGGAAAAGATTATGAGAATTTTTTCCTTCACACAAAATCTGACATAGCATTGAAAAATGTTTATTCGAATTAATCTGTCTTTTCCATAAATCTTTCGCACTGTCTTTTCCATAAATCTTTCCGAATATTAATTTTTTTAACAGATAAATCAGCTTTAAAACAAAATTTTATAGCAATATAATGTTCTTATTTTAAATTTATAACATCTGAAAAATATGCTGCACAAAACAACTTACATGAAATCAACTAATAAACTGTTAATTTGTATACAGTTTAATTTTGTATACAGTTAACTAAGAATCACGAGTATATTCGTCAAACGATAATTTATATGGCACTTTTGATATTCCTGTAAAAAATCAATTTCAAAATCCATAAATCGTAATAAAATATTAAGTATAATATAAATTTACATAATCGTTGTATACTTAATTTATTAGATAATAATCTCAAAGAACGATTTAACATGCAATTAAGGATTACAAGGAGGATATTTTCAAATTTGCATCTTATTTGTTCATTTAACAAAGAATGACAATCAATGTAAATTATAAAAAAATTGATCTCCTAAATTTCAATCTATAGTAAGTAATTTTCGGAGTATGATTGCCTATAGTTTTCCTGGCGTTACGATGGTATATCCATCATGCGTTGGTTAAATTGTGAAAAAATGCCGACGTTCGGTGATTCTTGCAAAAATGGAAATATTTATACCGACCGTTACACAGTATGAATAAATAATGAACGACGATGAACGCGTCATGTCAGCGGGACGCTTTGCGGGATTGTCGAGAGCAGCATTCACGCGTATCTCTCAAATGACAGTCATATTAGCGCGACGTGCATCTGCGGTTTGCAGTATCTGTTACATTGCGCGCAGTCAGCTTCCACCTATCATTCCACCGAGCCGTAAACGAATTGACCGTGATAATAATAGTATAAGGATTTATAGTAACCGCAAAATGAGTAATATTTTTCAATAGATATTTCGTAGGCTATGTAATGAACTATCCATTATCATTGGTATCGGTAGTTGATAAATAAAATTATATAATTAGTGGAATAATAAATTAATATCTCTCTAATACGATAGATATCAGTAAAGACATCTGTTGTTATAAAGATCTCATAATTAACAATCTCGTTTAGAAAAAGCTATTTAATATATTTATATATTTAAATTATATTTATAAAAATATATTTATATTATACAATATTTATATTATATTATATTTATATTATATTAATATTATAAAAATATATTATTTATATAATATTATTTAAGTAATCAAGATTTGGTAAGCAATCAACAAAATTTAGTGTATAAGAATTTTTTCTATGTAAATTTTTGTACGTAAATATTTTTACAGAACTGTCTTTCTCCAATCCTCAAAATAATAATTAAATGTCACATTATATATATATGCGAGTTACGCACGAATATGGCATTCGATTGCTTATAACCATAGTAATAATAAATATATTAATAAGGATTCTTTTTTCAATCAAAATACCAGACATTAAAAAATATAAAGAAACAAATATATAACTTTATTAATAACAAAAATGGTAAACAATGGGAAAAGAATTAGAAAAAGAAAGTCGGATATGTCATACCGAAAAGAATTAATTTAAGGATTAAAAATGATTTTCAGCCATGTACAAAACAACATTAATTACATCGTGGCACGAAAAAAGAATATAAATTCAATTAATTTTAAAATGTCTTTGGATAAAAAAGTAATCGCAAGATAAATAATTTCAAATTTTTAAAGTCGATATCCCGAGTTCATGAATGAAAGAGGATTGCGCACAGGTCATTAGAGGGATTACCACGAATGTGTCAATAAAGATCGTCCAACAGTTTCCGAGGTGAAGCGCGATGGCTCTAAATCCCGCAGTGATTATCTGCGATTCATTGGTGACCAGGGATTTCTTAACGCTACGAGTTACCCGATAAATTAATCTCCAGCAAAGTTTTCGTCCCCACAGTTAATTAATAGCCATGAGCGATCCTGCCATTGCATCCTCGATGCTTTGCACAGCACTAATTAGATATCTCGTACACACATGTACTTACAACGAACAAAATTTAAAGCGATAATAAAAGCAATTTAAGAGCTAATAATAGAAAATATCTTATTTCAAAAGTGACATATAACTTAATATTATTAAGTTTTTCAGAAAAAGGGAAAAACTATTATTCATCTTAACACAAAATTATTGACTAATCAAATGATAAAAAAGCATATATTCTTAGAAACAAATGATCAATTATTAATAATAATCAATCAATTAATGATCAATTAATGATCAATAAATCGTTTATTATTAAATGATCAATTGTTATTTTATCATTTTCCAAAATAATTCAAGTATAATATAACTAAAAATTAACTTTATATACAATTAAGGAGCATATAGCCATAACTAAAGATGTTTTTAGAGATTAAATAATATATTTTGAATTAATACGTTAAAAACATAAAATTTACAGACATTTCGGTCAAGATTTGACCATCATACAACATAGCGCATCGGTGTTACAATTAAATTAACAATAGATATTTTCTATTGTCTTGTATCTTTGCTTCGATGTTACGGTCTCGTCATTGCAAATTAATATTTGATTGTAATATAATGCATTCGTTTTGGTATATAATTGTTGAAATATAAGATATAATATTAATAGACTGTTGTCTAGCCAATACAGAATTTCCAGATTCTGTGTCTTTGAAATAAAGACATTTTATAATTATTGTATGAAGTTAAATTATTTGTGTAAGTTAAATAATGATATAATGATAAAAGAACTCTTTTGACTTTTGAATCTTTGTTTCAAACAGATACATAGACTCTGATAAAGTCTGTGTTAGCTAAACACGGTCTATTAATATTATATTTTAACAATTATATATGAGTTATGGCTATATGCTCCTTAATTATATATTTATATTATAAAGCCACCTTCAAAAAGATTAAATTTATTAAATTTATATTTATTTTGATCAGATTAAAATGATCATTCAAAATAAAACAATTTTTTCTTCAATTTTCGATCACCAAAACTATAGAAGACTCTTCTGTTTATTTAAAACGACATAACTAAAAAAAAAATGTATCACTCTTATAAAAAGTATTATAATTCCTGAAAATTAGATAATCTTAAGAAAGATATTATACAAGTGCTATTTGGTGGACAAACTATTAAGTTAACTTTTGATAATTGATACAATAATCTTTATTTAATTCATTTATGATAATTCAAAATTCATATTTTTTTTAGTTGTATCACTTTGAAATAAAAGGACAATACCATGTTTAAAAATTTAAATGAAGACGAAAACTTCTCGCACTACGTATATCATTATTAAATTATAGAAATCATAACTAACTTAATCTTATATAATTTACTTTACTTAAAAATTAAAATAACTTCTATATAAAATAATAATTACATGTATATAAAAAAAAATATGAAAGTATGCATCAAAATTCTTTGTGCGTATTTAAGTTAGAATAAAAATATCATTTGTCCAAAATGATATTCATGAGTCATGAGAGAATTTAGGAGAAAGTACTTCAGCTTATCCGTAAGCAAGTTCCAGCTTTTAACGAGATGTACGCAACCGCATGCGAAGATACCGTTTCTTGATCCACGTGGGGAACGTATTACCGCGCTCTGTCTCCTCGGGTGACGTACCCTTCACGTAATACAGAAAGGCGAGGTAATTAAAATAAGAGCCCGGGAGTTTGCGCGCTGAATGCTATCTTAGCGTCGCGGTTAAACCTCACGGGATCCAACGGCATTTCAGCTCAACACATACGCTCACAATTGGCAGATACACAACCAGGGCCTTAGGTATGCGCTTGCTACCGAGGATTCGCCTTCTACACTCTCGCTGACACCACACCAGGCTAACTTGCGGCAGACTTTAGAGTTCGGAGTTTAGTTAGCGGCTGGGTCCGCATCTCATGTTAGTCTGATTACTCGGAGACCGAAATGTGTGGCTTGTTGTTTCTACCCAGATAACAACCGGCATATACGGAGGTCGACCTTCTAAGAAAGAGAAAGAGTGTGGGAGAGAAAGAGAGAGAGAGAGAGAGGTAGTTATAACATATATTTCTCTCTCCGATGTAACTCCAATTCAACTAAGGTTACCAGATGGTTACATGGTCATATAATAGCATTTAATACACTCGATTCCACGCTCTTCATTAGCTGTTAACGATGATTAATACATGTTAGATTTATTTAAAAAGTGATAATCAATATTTCCTTTCTTTATAAAATATATAAATATATATTTTACACGTTCTAAATATACGCGTATTCTCCTGCAAAAAAGTTTTATTTATTCCTGTATAAATTTTCCTTTTCCAAATATTTGTTCTTGGTATGCAGCTTTAAATGGTAGACTTTTGAGAATCGAGTACATCTTTTTGAGACATGGATTTTCGTTTAACGTCTATCTGCGTTAAAAGCTTTCCACAATGCAATGCTCCGAAAGTTTCTCCCCTGTTCGGAGCTAGACTTACTGCCTTCAATTCAATAAGATATGAATAGCTACTCCCACTCATACAATCGTCGCGAAAATAATAAATGACTTTCTTCTTCGGGTGTAGGAACGATCCTTTCGTGGATGAAAAATAATAAAACTTTAACAAAAGAAATTATAGATCATAATAAGAACTATTGACGACTATTAAGCTGACACAGCCACTTCAGCAATCAATCGAATAAAAGTTGCACAGAAATTAGTGTTTTTTGATT
>Ga0157363_1006471_pt1 | contig 11013 bp, 4 predicted proteins | sample AttsexASBM1_FD_111477 | JGI IMG/M metagenome (GOLD analysis project Ga0157363, IMG submission 111477) | Fungus gardens microbial communities from leaf cutter ant in Ribeirão Preto, State of São Paulo, Brazil - Atta sexdens ASBM1 | ecosystem: Host-associated > Fungi > Mycelium > Unclassified ...
ATGGATCTATATTAATTTTTCTATTATTATTTCAATAGAAATATTTTATCATTATGCTTACTATTATATAATCCATAAATGCGATGATGAAATAAAAGCTTGTCAAGAGGCACAGCTGGGTGCAGCTCGTATCTATTGTTCGTAATGAACACTATCGCGTAAACGAACATAGGCTATTAGTGCGTATAATGAAAATGATTAACAGCGATCGAGAGAAATTACTCCATGTCCTTATAAACTGCGAGCGTATTAAAATGTTCAAATTCTAATTTTTACATTATAAATCAGATACATGTAAAAATGAATATCATATATCTATGACACACGCATTAATTTTTATTCCTACAAATATTGTTATCATTCAATTTCTATCAGAATTTTAATATGACAATCATAATAGGTGATGAATTAGAGTCCTGAGATTCATCAAAATACGATTTTTATACTTTGATAAGTTTTATGAGAATTTTTAAAATTTTAATCAATATGCGAGCAATTTAACTGTTATTATTGTAACCATTAATATCATATATATGTATAAATAATCTAATATTTTTATTATTTTATTTATTTTTGTTTATTTTTATTTTGTTTTAGAAATTATTATTATTCGACCATCGCATTGAGGATGATTTTATTATTGGTCAAAATGTTTGAGAAATGTGCGAAATTAAGTTTATATGATTACTTTTAAAATAATATGATTATTATATGAAAATCTAACTTAGCTTTCATTTCCCCTTATTTTTAAATTTATTGAGACTTAATTTTTTTTTCATTTAAAGTTGATGTTATTGATAATAATTCAAAATTTTATATACGATAACATCAGATTGATTTCATTGAATCTTTCAAGCGTCAGTATATTGACGGAATATACATTTCTGTAAATGTACAACAGTTTTAAATCGCATGACATGAATAACGAAATCAATAAAAGTAGAATTAATAGAATTGATAAAAGATGATGCTTTAGTCAGATTATCCATGAAAACGTTATGGGATTGCTCAATGAGCTCGAAAATCGAGAGAGCTGTCTAATATGACAGTAAATCTATCGAATCATAGCACATGATCCCGCCTACGCAATAGTCGTCCTGTTACAGATGCCAATAGAGAATGACAAACGAGCACTGCAATAGTAAATTATCGGATAGCTTATAACGGCTACGCGCGACACTGAATTATTTTATGTGTTAATGAGGGACAAATCAATAATTACTATGATCAACAATTCGAATAATTATTTGTTGATTGTTAAGAAGTTTTAATTTAATAATTTCGATACAAATACGAATTTTCTATATAAACGATTTCGCAGTTAAATATATATTATGTAAAATTTATAGATCGAAAATGTTCCAATAAGCCGAAGAGACTAATCGAGTTTTAAAAAGAAAACTTCATTGGGAGAAAAGTGTTCAATATTTATATATATATATATATAGAACTATAAATTATTATTAATTATTAATTATAGCAGTAACAACTATAAAATGGATCTTCAAGCAATAATTATTTTATCGTGTAATTAAAGTTACATAAATATCAATTCTTTTCTCTGCGTTACTTTCGTTTTATTTATTCTTGAATGTTTAGTAGAGACGACCTTAACGGTCAACTCGTCCTTTACTTCGCGAAAACTTTCCCAATTAACACGCACCCCTTAGAAACCCCCAGCAGGGGGTTTGTGACTTGATTATTATCTCGTTAACTCGCACAGTTGATGGAACGCGGTTTAATCTGCGTTCAATTTGTCGTACAATTCATCACCCCGTAGTCTGATGCTCTGCGATGTGTGTGGTAAACAAATTGCGAGAACTTCTCGTCGTTGTCTGTCCTGTTTTCCACTTCTAGACTAAAAGAGATATTTGGCATGGCGATCCGATATAGAGTCGTCCGAATCATGGCTGACAGAATGCGACAGGACATGAAAGCGACGTCGATAACATTGCAGATTGTGCAGGGGGTCTTACTTCTCTGAATTCTGGCTAACTTCGTCGAGCAGTTAAGCTAATGGGGAAATCGCGTTACGTTGCGGGGACATCGAGAGACGAGGATAGAAATCGATTTCGAAAGTTCACGCCAGTCGACGAGAAGAGGATTGGCACATCATCTATCATTTTAATAATTGGGGATCATATATATATGTAGCATCTGTTTGGCTTTCAAGGAAGGAATAGAATTTGCACTCCTAACGATCCACAGAACTTCTTGTAACAATCATGTACGTTTTACTACGCAATGTAACATCGCATACAATCTTGCAAATCAAATACACGTTGATTATTCGTTAATAAATATACTAAAAAATATTCTGTCTCTTCAATTATTTTACGCAATATATATATATCTGTTGCAGGATATATATAGCTTTAAAAATACATATGTATGAAATTGTTATTGTTCAAAACATTAATCTTTTGAGAACATATTTATACAGTGTCAAATTTAATTATCGTTTTAATAAAAACGATATATTTATTAGAAGCAGCGACGACTCACATTAGATTAAATTTGACACTATATATTTAACAGTGTAATAAGTATTAAATGTGTTGCATATAAGAAAATGTTCAATTCATTGAAATACAACAAACTGATTAAATTTATTAAAAAATTTAATTTTTCAACAATTAAAAAAGCAATATTGTTCGATGATTAAATATAAATCTAATTTTTCATAATATATAATATTCAAAGCTTGATAAAAATCATTATCTGAAAATTAAATATTCAAAAATCTACTAATCGGCGACAGTTAAAGATAATAATTCCGTCTGTAACATAATCAGAATTTAGAAATGTGACGCCAAGGAAAGTGTTTTAGGATGGAACCGGCGACAGTAAAAAAGCACATTAGCGAGGGAAAAGGTGAATAGAGAGAACAGCCAACTAAGTTTTGGTCATTAGACATCCGATAGCTGGATGTCTCTCTTTCCCTGAACCATCGAGTCAGTTCCTGTTACAACCCCGTTGATGGACCATTTCAAAAGAAAAAAATTTCAAGGGATAATGTTTGAGGATAATGTTCGAGTCAAGCGTCGAGATTTCTTGCTGAAGAAATCTCAACGAGGATTTTCATGCGGACAACTAGAAACGTGTGTGAAGAAAGACAGATAAAGTCCCTGTTTTCAATGGATCTGTCGATATTTTTTCTATTGTATGATAAGAAAAATTATAATGTTGGACCTTTGTTGGACCTTTTTTTGTACGACGAGTTTCCCGAAGCATAAGTTTATGCATATTCAGGAAAAGCACGTATACAGATGTCTGTTTCTTGCTTTTCTCACGCCGAGTCCGTTTCCAAACGCAAAAAATACCGTGTTGCATTAATAACGCGGTGCTTTATTCCATGAAGCGATCATTCGCAAGATAAAGTACTGTCGAAGTTAGAATTGCAAATTCTTACAATATCGCGAATGCGGGTTCGCAATTTGTAAAACGTATAAGCATTCGTTTATTGGCATATTCTTCAAAAACTTTCATTTTTCTTGAATTGATGTACCAAAAATATGAGTGTGGATTTAACATCATGCAGTATTTATATCATTCTCATTGTATTGGTGTTAATATAAACATCTGATGTGACTTTAACACCATGTTTTAAATCATGACATTATTATAATTCTTTGAGAGTTTTTTGTAAACTGTTTGTTTGATTTTTGTAAAACTTGATCTATAAGATAATTTGATAACGCTTTATTCAAAATTGAGATCAGAAATATAAAATTTTAAATCAATTCAATATGAAATTAAAAATAATTTGCATAAAGTTCGGTTGTAGGGAATTTTTAATTACGAAAAGAATAATATCAAGTATTTAGTTTTATATTTGAAGTTTATCAGCGCTACGCAAACAGTTAATACTGACTGACTGATTTCTAGACTAACTTTTAAACTCTAATTATGATCCCTGATGATATTAGATCATCGAAGATTATTATCTTTTTGAAATTCGATATTTATAGATTACATCTCTTACATAAATGCAATGCTGGCCAATTTAATGATGCTGGCCAATTTAATACAAAAAGAAAGTAATTAATTATTTATTTTAAATATTGAAAATACTGTTGTTTGTTTTAATATTCCACATAAGCAATTAATTACTGTCTTTCAGTAATAAATTGCTTACAGTAATAAATGTCCGCGTACTGGGCTAATATTAAATTGGCTATTTTACGTTTGTAAGGGATTCAAATTCAACAATACCAAAAATCTTCTAAAATCGAGTTTCACGATAATCAGATTATTTTTTTAAATTTAAATTTTAGAATTCTGAGGCCAGAATTTCAATTCGGCGATCCCGACCACCTTTATTTTACCTAAAAAACAAGATCTTTTTTACGTTCTTTTATTAGAAAGCTCCCGTTCTCAAAGAATTAAATCCACATGTTAATGTTTATATCAATATCATCGGTAAAAATTGAAATAAAATTATTTAACACCCATGATGTTAAATCCACATCCATATTTTTTAGAATAATAATAAGTTTAATTGATTAGATAGTATATTTGATATAGATAAAGTTTATGAAAAGCAAACTTTTTGATGACAGAAATTCGCACTTATTTTATATGCTTAGGACTTCAATCGCTGTACAAATCGTCAATTAGTACTCCTGAATTCGCCACGATCAGTTGTAATCGGACATCGTGAATGTGTAACATCTCTGTGAGAGAGCGCAGCAGCTCGACGTTCCTGTAATGCCGGTGCCATGTTAGCCTTACTAGCATGGGTACCCGGTATGCAAAGTAGCAATTCACAGGGAACTATGTAAACAATCGTCGGAAATAGAAACCGGTCGGCGCGTGATCCTTCGGCTTGTATGTCCGAATGTCCACGTACTAGACAAATTGGAAGTCAACCTCGGGTTACAAAGCTGCGGCTTTGGAAGTTAACGAGTGAGTACGTCCACCCGCCGGAAACTGCGCAACTAAAATGACTCAGAATCATGTCCAGAATGCCATTAGAATTCAACGCAGATTTATTCTTCCGACACAATTATAAATCTTCCATAAAACAATTCGTATTTGGTCATAATATTTACAATGCAATTGTTTGCGCATTGAATCGTCATCCTGAGTATTGGGCGACAATAAATTGTTTATGATGAAACGCTTTTGAAATACATGTGAGAATCATGTCGAAAATGTAATTCCTACGTGATGATTAATTTGAAAATGTTTGTGTTTGTAATTTATATGTATTTAATTAACAACAATACGAATTTTGTAAAAGATAATATCACCGTTATTTATTTCAATATTTCGTTAATTGTATAAATTATTTATGCAACATTATTTATGCAATGGCTCATTATTTTAATTGCATTTTATCAAAATAAATTGAAACGGATTAGAAATTATGCATATTTTCTCAATTGTCTCTGTTTTTATCTGATTATTTCATAATACTCCGTAATTGCGTTTTTATAATTTTGGAAATTGCTGCAAGTTTGTTGAAGATAATGCACAATTTTTGTATAATTTCATATAATATTTTTTTTTGTATAATTCAATAATACAATATATATAATATCTAGATTTTTTTCTCACATTAATTTCATTTATTATGTATCTCTAATTGCAAACTTCATATATATATATATATATATATCTATGTTGTAAGATTTATTCGCGTAATAAAAATCTCATTATCCTAATGTACGTTTCATAAAAAAACGGATAACAGTTTCGCGAGAATATTTTCATCTTGTTGTTTTGTATGTCTTACGCGTTTCTTTTCTCCGATATGTGCTGACGTTTCTGACGGGATATCAGGAATATAATGGGAGACCTAGTGGGATACGAAACAAATGATGCGTGAATAACGAGGACGGTATCGCGGTTGAACGGACCATTGTCAGCTGTCGACGCGTGAATATTCGATGGCTACGTGAAATATCCTTTAACAAGCGTATCGTGAATGAAGTTAATAACGTTAACAAAGTTATTAACGTTATAGTTTCTCAGCTTAAAATGAGCTTCAAAAATGGATCTCCGTAATTCCCTGAAAAAAGAGCTTGAAATAAATTTAAAAAATATATATAGAACATATAACCGCAGAATAAAGCGCGGTAATTATATCTTTAAATGTCATCGTCAACGTGGAATTCTTCCAAATTCTAATGAGATTTAAGCAGAGCGTAAGCGAGATTTTAATAAACGCGTGAATGTAAGCGACTGCTGAACGAGATTCTCCACTAAAATATTTCCACCGATATCTTCGTCGATCTTGGAAAGTAATTCAGACGCTCGATACCGCTCCATAAATATTTTCGTAAGATGCCGCGGCTATTTTCCCCGCCCGCGTGGTGTGCACAGATGATCGTTCATTGTGATCAACGATGTGTACGAAACACACGATGCGGTGCGTTTAAAATTTCTCGGCTACGGGGAATAAGAATGTTGAACTTTCGATACGATAGCCACGATTTATCACCCGCCGAATATCTTACGCTAAATCGAAAGTAAAGGATTTTTACCTTCGCACGCATTTTCCTCTAAAATTTGTCGCTCTCTCTGAACACAAAATTTATGGAGATTGATCCTACCGGTTAACAACGTAATAATTCCTTGAATATGCATGTTGCGCTGGTTAATTCTCATGTGGCCAGTTATTGGCAATATGTAAAGCCAGTGGGCGATACTTTTAAATTACGCTAAGTGCATTTGACACAGGAAAGCTCCCATCGCTTCTTGTTACTTTGACAAATAATCGACGATACATATGTATTTCTCATCTATGTATAACATAAGATATGTATGTTCGTTTATATAGATATTGCTGTATTATTTTAATTATACCATGTATTGTAAATATTTTTATAACTATATTTTCTTCTCGTTAAAATTTACTTTCTCGTTAGACTATTCTTTTGCATTGCTAATTTAATCGTCAGTTAATACAAATAAATTTGATGTCTTTAGCTTGTTTAATTCAGTGATAACAAAAGTTCACAAATTTCCAGCAAAATGAAATGTTTGGAATAAACTCCAAGTATACAACGAGAATAATCTTACAAATATATAGCAAAAAAAGGAAGGAAAAAAAGGATAACGGATGACAGAAGATGAAATCAATAGAAAGCATTATTCACTCTAGCTGTACTCACCGATCTCCGGTATGTTCCTGTCATGATCGCCCCCGGCTAAAAACTGAAACGTAAAAAAATTTTATGGTCAGATATAACGCTCTTACGATAAAAAACAAAATTATACATTAAAAAAATAGCTAAATCTTAATATATATTTCTTTGAATAATACTAAGTAAACATTTATTTATAAATAAATATTGATTCTATAAAAAAAATAATTAAACGATTCTTATAAATATAAATATATGGTTACATTTAGTAAATTATTTAGAATTATTCGAACAAATATTTGTTAAAATTTAGTATTTTTTTAATGCACAAGATAGAAAAATACTGTGTACAAAATACTACAGTTAAATTCATAATGTTAAATTATATCAAATTTGGGTTATTTTTAATTATTTCTATTCTCGCCCCTATTCAATTCTTGCTCTTATATTCAACATATCGTTTATTTAATTAAAACAATGGAATTAAACAATTTAACTTAAGAAAATGTATTAAATTCGACTCAAATTTAATTTATTATTTACTAAGTGCGTACGTTAATGAACTGTTTAAGCTGTTTGCTTTAAAATTAACCACAGAAAAATAGATTAATTTAAATTAACACACATGGATGTTAAAAATAATGAAATATTTTTAACTCAAGGAATTGGATTTCCATTCCTCTTTTGATATCTAACAGTAAATGTATGTAAAAAATATTATATGTAGAAAAAAATCTTTGACATAAATAAAATTATGTTACAACAACTCACATTACAACATTCAATATTTTCTTTATGTTTCGAACTAACAATTTTTCTGCCGAATCATAAACTTATTATAACGGCATTTGCGAACGGCCACAGCCAATTCCATTATCAATCCTATTATCGCAAGTCGACCACGAACTCCTAAGATTGCCCGTAAAAATTACTTCGCTTCCATCAAATGAAGTTTATTCAGGATAAGGGGATCAGAAGATCCCCGCTGGCGCCGGGGGAACAGCAGAATAGAGCACGGGATCGGAAGAAGCTTCAATCGATGATAGCGAAACCTGGCGAAAGAAACTTCTGGCGATGACGCGAAAGGATCGCCAGTAAAATATGACATCGCTGTTTTTCTCGGAATCTAGCAAATACTGTTACTTTTGCTTCTCTATCCGGCGAACAACAAACGGATCCATACATTACATCAACTCGCTTACTTTGTAACTTTCATGAAGAACTTTCGTTTTGCAGAGGGTAAGGCGTACTCGGAAAGAACTTCCTTCGACTATTGAAATCTGACAAGAAAGCGGAGAAAAACTACTCTCAATATTCTATTTATAAGTTAGAAAATTTGTAATATTGTAAAAAAAAGTTATCAAAATTATTTCGAAGTAACTAAAATTGTAATGAACTGATACTCGAACAATTATTTAGTAAAATTTCCTGAATATATAAAAAAAAGTTAAATAAGGCCAATTAAAACGTTAGAAAAATATTATATAAAAAATTATGAAAATGATAAAAATTATAAAATATGAAAATTGTAAAAATTCTGAAATACTTTCACTTATTTTACATCAAATACCTTTTCATAATTTAATAAAATGCATGAGATTTTTTTTCTTACAAGTAAAGACTGAATGTAGGTCTATGTACCGCAAATCTTCAATTAAAAGTTGTCTTCGTTATCATTATTATTTAAACATCTCGTGTCATATACAAGACAGAAAATTATTTCTATGTCAGTATTCTTCAGTATTCTTACATACTATTAAGTACTTCACGCGATAATTAAAAATTTTACACGATCGTAACGTGTGAATTTTTCGAAGTGAAATAAGAAGTATAAGACAAGTGTGTTGATGATTAAGCAAAATATTCAGAGTCGCCAAATATTCAGTTGGCGATCTCGACAATAAAATTATGAAATATACACGAGCGTCTCGAAATACATTCGTAAAACAAAATGAAACTCATAAGAAAAGAAGGTCCAATTCTTCATGATTTTTTAGTTCCTCAGCTTGCAGAGCGCCTTTCCTTGCGGTCTCTGCGATTCATAAACCAGGCTTATTCGAGAAATCGTGACTCTTCCGGAGAAACCGACAAAAAGATTCTGTGGTCGCCTCTCACCGCGAGATGGATTCCTAGTAGCCCTCCTCTGCACTTGCGAAAGGGAAATGGCGAGAGAAACCTCTCGAGGGAAGCCTCTTCCTCCTAAAGCTAGACCTTCCGGGCTTGGGAAATCGATAGACCCTCCCCGCCTTCTAGTTTCCTGCGATTCTCCTCGATTTAGGGCTCGAAACCATCTTCACGTCTATGTGTCGAGAACCCAATAACGTCTCACGTCAGAGACTGATTAAGGATATGATCGCTATTACCTTCTCCCTATATCCGTATTACGATATACATTAATAGATTTTTAATATCAGTGATTTAATATATATATTTTCTACATTACTATTAAGACTTACTATTTTTACTTCCTTATTATAAAACAAGTATCTAATTTCAGATTGTTATTTATTAGATAAAAGAAAGAATTTTGAATTCTTGAAAAAAATGTATACCTTTTTGTATTTTTTGATACCTCTAATAATAAATATTACAAATAATTAAAAATATATTACATGTATTTTTTAATAAAATGAAGAAATCATGAAAATTGCAGATTCTACATTGTACTTGTAATATAAAATGTTTGGCAATGATTTAGAATCTGGATTAAAATTATTTCAATAAGTAGACATGTTTTTAAAAAAATAATTAAAATAAAATAAAAAAGGTTCATTTTAACTAAAATATAAAATATAAAATTGTATTATTAAATAAATATTGATCTTATTGATCTAATTGTTTCATGTAATAATATTCATCAAAAGAATTAAAGAATATGAAAAATAATTATAAGGATCAATACTAAATATATGTGTACTTAAATTTATTCTAGTGTGACAATAATGTAACATGTTAAGAGAATAATTTTAAGTATACATATCTACTGTATACATATCTACTGATTTTTATAATTTTATGTATTACATATCTACTGTTGATTTTTATAATTATTTTTCATATTCTTTAATTTATATTTTCTTTAGAGCTTAAATTATTTATATATAAAATATTCATTTTTATATGGAAAGTACAAATTTATAATTTCAGCCACTGTTAAGTAAAGAGACTACACTATTAAAAATTCATAATGTTCAATTATACTCTATTTGGATTATATTCAATCAATTATAGGTCGCGGCATCACTGCTCATTAATTTCAAAATAATGGAGTTAAACAATTTAACTCGAGAAAATGCATTAAATTTGATTCAGTGCATTACAAAGTGCATATGTTAATAAGAACGCCATGTACTTTGAAACAAATCACAGAAATGAATTGATTTACATTTTGACACATAGAGATTAAAAATAACAAAATTATTTAACTCAAGGATTGAGTAATAATCAATTCTTTTCTAATATTTAATAGTGTACTATCCTGATACATTTTTAAATACTTGGTGTAGTTAATTGATTATTGTATCAATATTATTCGCATTGCTTTTTCATTGTGTTTTCTGAACAAAAGAAGTTTTCGATGGTGATGATTCACTTATTTCACATACTGTTCCTGCAAAACAAAAAACGACATACGGATTCTCTCACCTATCAGTTACTATTTTGTTCGCGCAACTCGAAACATTCGTGAGAACAAGTTTGAAAGCTATTTTGTACACGGTAAAAAAAAAGAAAGAAATGAATACACACATTGCCAATTTCATCTCCTCCTTTGTGCAGTTAATCGAACAATTAATCACTACGTGTACCCGGAAGGATTTACCTCTCTGACATGTAGGTCGCGCCACAGTGGGATCACTCGGAATTTGTATCTCGCACCTCTCTGTCGCGAGGTGCGTTGATCTCTCGAAATGAAAATGGA
>Ga0157363_1006472_pt1 | contig 11013 bp, 2 predicted proteins | sample AttsexASBM1_FD_111477 | JGI IMG/M metagenome (GOLD analysis project Ga0157363, IMG submission 111477) | Fungus gardens microbial communities from leaf cutter ant in Ribeirão Preto, State of São Paulo, Brazil - Atta sexdens ASBM1 | ecosystem: Host-associated > Fungi > Mycelium > Unclassified ...
ACTATTATTAAACGTTTTGAATCTATTTGGAATCCTCCTTAGCAATCAAGTGTAATTCATTTTCCCACATATTCATCCTCAGTACATCAGGATTGAGTCACTGACAAATTGACAGATTTAAATGTAACAAAAATCAATAATATAAAATTATATTAAATAAGTATATAATCGAAAATTATATTTGATAAAAACATATATTTGGATAAAACTCACCTTAAACAGATCCAAACGGATATATCTTGAAGCTTTGGATAACATTTAATTAACACCATCACTGCACCGTTTATAAAAGAGGAGGTAAAATTATCGGATTTTAATCTAAAACGATGGAATCCTCTTTATATCTCATTTTTTTGTATTTTTTGATGTGCTGAATCATTTGCAAACATTTATTTCAAACTAATTTAATTAAACGAATGTTTATTTGATTATATTTCTATTTATATAATTCTGATGTTTTTTTTATTATATAAGTATGTATTATATATTTTCGAAAGTCCGCATCATTTTAGTACATATGTCAATTCTTACCTTCAAACGTTGCCGCCAATATTATTTTCCGGATTGATGAACGTTAATATTTTTATAGTTATACTTTTAAAGTGCAAATGAAAAACAAGTGGAAAACATGTAATAGACGATTTCACGAAATTACACGAAAAGTATATGTATATACGTTTGTGCGAACCGGCTCCCACTAGCGCGCAGCTCAAGCGATGATCTGTTACGATCCAAAAATAACCTACGATTACAGAAACCTGACGTTTATTCCCAGTAACGTCAAATTGCAATTATCGCATCACTCGTAAACTTCGTGATCGCTCTCTATCGCAACTTCTGTTTCGCTGTGTACGAAAAACATACGCATTTCCTTGCACAATTTAGCCTACCTCTTCACGGATTTATTAATCCAAGATGCATTCAGTATTGCACATATGCAATATATAATATTAGTTATAACTGTGCAAAAATAGAAATTGTCTCGCAATAATGACGTTGAGCTCGAGAAATACGAATTGCACTTCGAACCCGGAATGCACTTATAGCTACAAATATTTTTAAAAGCCAATTATCAAAGCATGTAAATCAAGAGTCAAAGGTGGTAAAGATACGAACGGCGATGAAAAAAAGAAAAATAATAAATTAATTTTTAAAAACGATAAACAATAGAGCAACTGAGAATCCTACACAATGATTGGTAAGCATTTATTGAATCAATAATATATAGTTATTGTTCATATAAATTGTAAATTACAAGAACAAAAACTTTGAATTCATTTTTTAGTCATTATCAACGGTAATTTGTAATAATGAAAGAAAAGAAATTGTAATAAATGCTCACGTATTCCAATGGTAAAGACCAAACTTTTTAACATAATAAAATAGAAATTAATTTATTTATTCGTTGGTGACAATAAAGAAATTTTAGTCATGCGTTTCATTAATCTCTCAATTATATTTGCGCAACAGAACTTGTATAATTTTGTAAAAAAAGATCAGCATATAAATATAATTTTTCAGCAACAAATAGATAAACAAAATTTGTCTGAATTTATTCGATAAATTTAAATCAACAAGTTTCAACAGGTTGTTTATTATTACGTAAACACCTCATAATTTGCAGTGTAAGTTTGTTTACAATTCCAATGCATATAAAGACAGAAATGTTTACGTTGCTGAAAAGCGAATGCATCTAGATGTGATACGTAAGCGCCAATTAATTAAGTAGTTCAGAAGAAAAAAACTTTAATTAATTAAAGGAGACTTGACTTAAGACCGCGGTCTTAAACTAATTGACGTGCCTTCGCTATTATTATGTCGGGAGAGAGATGAAAATTCCAAGTTTCCCGACTGGCGCCGTGAACCGAAAGAGAAACAATTCGATAAGTAATCAGTAGAAAATAAGCGTGTTGTGGGGCGGGCAGTCATCTATTATTAACAATGAGATATCGTTACGAGCAACAATATGGCAACAATATAGTGAATCAGAACTTCTTCGTTCGAGCTTTATCTCAGGCACGATGTGGCATCTCATCAATCCTGGTGATGTTTTTTGAAAAATGAGAAAATACCGCGATAAATATGTTGTTTTATTTTCCATGGTCTTAACAATATGAAATAATTCACAGTCACTAATGTAATACAGGAAGTCGAGCCCACTGTAAAAAGAAGTATATATAAAATCATTTTATTATATAAAAATTATAAAATTACGTAAATAAAATAATATATGCAAAAATTACTATGATTAATTCATAATGGAAGTATTTAAAATTGTACGTTTTAACTAGGGATAAACCGGATGGTAAAATTATCAAATTCGGTATTACATTGTTTTCAGATATCCGATATCATTGAGAAATATCCGGCTGGATACTGGATATTTCTCCGGATATTCGATATATTTGATTTTTATATATTTTTATACATTTTAATGTATTTTTATTTTTATATATTTTATATATACATTAAATATTTTTATATTTTAAACTTAAAGTTTGACTATAGCCGAGTAAATCGAAGCTGAAATTCATTCTTGACTTGCAATCCCAAAATTCTAAAAAACTACCGATCGTTTGAAAACAAGAATTTGTTTTCTTGTCTAGAAAAGTTCGATTTTCGACTCACCGATGATGATCATGTTTCCTCGAACGAATGATCGACTCGGAAAAGAATGCGCGATGGAAAAATTACTTAGCATTTGCGCAGCGTTTGTGAAAGCGAAGAGATTGAAAATAGCAACAGCTATTTTTTATCCTCACGTAATATACATCTGCAGCGAATTGCAGATCAAAAGATGGAGATGCGTAAAGGCGGCCGTTAAATTTCAACGCGACGGTTTTATGGCGAAGCCGTGCTTTTGTTGCGCCTCGGGGAGTCAAGAGAGCGATGGCAAACACGCGAGGAACAACATGAGTCGACCTCGTCGGCGAAAAATCGCTGACGTTGCTTAGATTTAGACTTCGCAGCGATAAAATAGCTAGAGTTAGCCGGAGGAGTTGCTGTAAACGGGGTTAAGTTCGACCGCGAGCCGGCTATGCGTATCAGCTATACATCGATCATCCCTATCGGTTGTTTTCTTGCCAATTTTTCTTCCGCGCAGTATGAGAAACTCGGCCGTGCAGCTGTGCCGAATCTAGATCTGATTTGCGAGACTATCACGTGCCCAAACTGTGGCTGTACTTTGACGTAGCTTTCGATGGTGACGATTCATTCGCGGGGGACCGTATCGCGTACTGATAAAAGAGCAGTAGATTAATTATCTAGAGGTCAAATGTCCAATTTTAGTAGGGAAATTGATTGGCTTGACACTATAACGATTTATCGTTCTTATTTACTTAAATTGTTTTTCTTTTAAAGTTCCGTCTTGGATAAACTCGTTGAAATTTGAACTCTCTTTTCACATGTATATATATGTGTGGTGTGGTGTGGTGTGATATGTGTGTGTGTGTGTGTGTGTGTGTGTGTGTGTATATAACAAATTTGATAAATTGGCACAGAGTTGCGAGTGCATGACTTCTATAAATAGTGTCTAATCATTCGGGGACATTGTGGAAAACATTATTTCTTTCGTCTTATTGTCGCAACGGACTCGTCTAGTATGACTTTTCGAGATAATTGACCGATTAGATCGGCAAAGCCAATGTACTATATTCGAGAGCAGTCGAGATGCTGCTACAACGAGTGAATCAACGAACGGTAAGAAACGAGCGGTTATATTTGAAGCAATGACACTTATCAGTACAGATGATTCAATCGGTTACGTCTATCTTCCAATTACTCGCTGTACCGCTGATCTTTATCTACGAGGACAGAGAAGCCTTCTTCCGCCAACTTCGATCGATATGAAATTAAAACATAGATATATTACACTTGTCTGATCCTGATTTTGTTAATAAGTAAACATATAATCATTTATTTTTAAAACAAACAGAAAATTCTGTAGAAAGTTTTTACGTATCTACACCAGAATCAATATTATCTCTCACGAGATAAGTATAGTTTCTAAATTGATCCTGAAGAGAGATAAAACGATTTTCATTATACATGGAAGAAAAATTAAGAGTTAAGGATAAAAAAATATCTCTCGTCAAGTTTCGTATATACGAAACATATATCTTATTTATCTTTGTAGCGACAGTTAATGGATTTTACTGATGTTCACTAGATATGATTCTCGGTACTGTCCCATCTCGCAAATCGCCGCTGCAAAAGTCACAAGTTCTCACGCTGATTTTATGGTGTCGTCATTTTCACATGGCGAAAACGCCCCAGTAAACGAGAATGAATTGAAATAAATTCAGATTTTCAGAAATACACATTAGCGCGAATGTTAAAATAAATCTTTTTAAAAAATGTATATAATATTAACTTTATCGTATATACTGTTCCATTCAAAATTCTGAATAAGAGACGCAGTTTTTCAATTCGAATGAATCCAGTTAAATTCAATACAATTTAATAAAAAAATAAATCGGTTTCGCCATTTTAGTGATAAAAACGAAATAGTTATTTTCAAAGATTATCAGATTAGATTTCTTTTCTTTAAGAAGACTGAACAGTCTAGTTGGTGAGAATGTGCAAAATTTCTACCACGATATTGTAGGATCCGTTTTCTAACATCGTGCCGTATCCAACAGAATCATTATTAATGTTATCTATTCTAATGACAACGACATGTACTTGGTGCATGTATTCAAGTTTTTCTTATCGATCAAGAATGTTATAGGAGTGATATCGTTCTTGGAAAATTCCTTTCTGGTATTGATTAATTAAAATAGTATGTACAGTCTTATGTGGGAGCAGACTGTTATTTCGTTTAGGCCGAAGGGTCCAAGTTCAGTGCCCGATCTGGCTTTCATATAATCAAGAGGCAGCAACAGAATTTTTTTCTTTACTTTTTTTTCTTATCGTTGGCGCCAGTAATAGATCAAGTGTGCTCGTTATTACCCGGACTCGTCGCGAAACAAAAGATAAAAGTATTTATATGGCACGCGAACGCCATATATTTTAAAAATATTCATTGAAGACCCTTCTAATTCACTGCGTAATTAATTAAACGCGCGAATGCAAAAAGCTGATATAAGCCACGTAACATCTCTACCCATGTAATTATATAAGCCATGTAACATCTCTATCTATAATTAAACATCTTATTAATTAAATACAATTGTATCCCCACTCTTTCTTACCTTTAATTTATAATTTAATTATGGTTGGAATCATTATTATAGCGATTATTTGTGATCGAATGTTAAGTCCTTTCTCAATAAACTCGTCGGTCGTGTATTAATGGAAACCGAGGCCTGGTTACACTTACATTTTCTCACCAACCTTTTTATAACGGGAAAAATTGTGTCAGGTCACAGAGAGGATCGTATATTCCGAGAAATGGTGTAGAATATATTTCGCAATTTTAGACACTTGTGACTCGATCAACGATTCACATGGAAATTCATTAATTCCACGCTAAATTGATATGTGAAAGTGTATATACGTGAGTATGTTGACTCAACCTGATTAAAAAAATACTGATTAGAAAAGACGACAGCGGAAAGCGTTTCACACTTCCGCCATAACAGCGTTCGAGATTAAACAGGAAAAGAAACCAAATATTTAGATAAAGAAAGTCAGAAAAATTAAATATCTATTTGATAATCCAATAACATGTTCTCGTCTTGATAAAAACATAAGGAATTTTGTAAAAAATTTTTGAAGACTATATTAAACTGTGAAAATATTGTTGGACTTATTATAAAATAAAATAAATATCGTCTCATATACATTTCTGATATATTTATCTAATTACTCTATATATGGTGTATTTATCTAATTAGTGAGAAATTACTATGAATTCGATTAGATTTTGAATCGATGATTTCGATGTCGATTTAACGTTGATTCGACATCGAATTGACGTCATTTCTCATTAGGTTATTCCGCATCACCATCGAAAGATAGAATTGTAATTAAATTCGCCTATTTCTCTCATTTCCTTTTTGTAAAAGCGCAACCTATATTATGCAGAAGGTGACATCAACCCGAACTTGCCGGATTAGAATAGTTCGTAGTAAGATATATAGCTCGTCGTAGTCGAGAAATAAAACATTTTTCATTGCCAGAACAGAGACCGCTATAAACCGAGTCATAAACTAACTTTATATCGTCGTACGTCAAAACGGACCCATAAAGCAAATATGGTTTTTCAGAAACGCCGGCATCCTGTCTCATCTTTGGCGGAATATTGAAAAAGTGAATCCACACATCTGCCGATGAGGGTAGAGGTCGTGTTCATTTAATGTTCAGTAACGATGAGAAAGGGAGAAGGGAAAGTTATAATTTATATGTCGCGATGTTTTGTCTCTCATAAACATCACATCAGTATCAGCTGCTTGCCAAATTTAGCAAACAGCCATTAACTTCTTTATCAGCTTCGTCGCTTTCACGAAACACCCGCCTACGAATCTCACATGCGGTAATTATGTTGCGTTTAGTTAGGGGGTAGTTTAATGAAGATCAGCTATAGTTATCTTTCCGACTGGGAATATTTCCTCACAAGAAAAGAAAATGTATTTTTGACTATAATTGCAATAAAAAAAATAGTTTTGGTTAGAAGCTCCATTTATTATGTACATAATGCATTGTTAAATATTAAAAGAACAATAGAACACTCCTAATGAGAAATGATAATGGAATCGATATCGAATCGAAGTCAATCGAAATCGTCGAATCGATTTCATTGTCATTTCTCACTGGGCGCTGTTAAATCTATATATAGTGTCAAATTTAATTTAATTAAGTCGCCACTGTTCCTACATTTCTAACTTTTTTTCTTTCATCAGATCACACATTTTGAAATTTATACTTATAAATTATTTAAGAGATTCTGTAATCTTTTAAAATTGTAATGTTTTTAACTTTATATTGTTATAAACTTTATATTGTTTATATTGTTAACTTTATTACTGTTAATTTAACATTAAAAACTTTGCTTTGGCTCGTATCTCTCTTATTATTTTAATTTTTGAAATAATAGAGTTAAACAGTTCAAATTGGATTAAATTTGACAATAACAATGTATTGAAGAACAGTGAAGATTAGATTAAATTTGATACTAGATTTAACAGTGTAACCTAATCCCTTGAGTTTAATATTTTATTATTTTTAACTTCCATTTGTGTCAAAATAAATCAATCTATTTCTATAATGAAATTGTTTAGTTCCAGTGTTTTAGTTAAATTAACAATAAAAATAGGAGCATATTAAATAGGAGCAGAGACGACCTGTAGAAATGATTTAAAATAACTCAAATTGGATATATCTTAATACTATAAATTTAACAGTGTTATAGCCATGAGTGACTTACGTATTTTTTGTTATAAAGTATAATTATTACTAAAATATAAGCTATAATAATTATAAAAATGAAATTTCTAATTATAATTCTTTTACTATGCAATTATTATAGTCACAAATACCAAACAGTTTTCCCAATGTATTTTCTGCCTACTGTTTCTGCAAAAAACAATTCTTGACAGTTGTGACTTTTTTGTCACCGCAAAAGTGATACGATCAGATTTTTCACCAACTTCGTTGATGCATTTCTTTGTTGCGGAACATCTTTTGCGTGCTTCACGCGAATTTACGCATCAGGGGCTGGTATCCATTCGTCGATCTTATGCACAGACTATACAGCGGCCAGACGACTTCCGTTACGTGGAAGAAAAAGAAAGGTGAAAATTAATGATCTTTTTACCCTTAGAGCTCTTTCTTTCTCGCTAAGAATCCGACAATGGATGCTTTACATTTGATGACACAAGTCAACACAAGTCTGTCGTTCTATCTTAATCACTCTTTAAATATCAAGAAGGATAGAATGACGCTTGTGTTGACTTACGTCGACTTGTGTCATAAAATGAAAACCATTATCTTATCCTTATATAACACAATACGATTTCTTTGGGACATTTCCTATCTTTTTTCCTGTATCTTTAAAATGACGGCGATTTAATTTATTAGGCTTTTTGGAATAAATGGATTTGGGATAATTTTTACAGATAACCATGATACGAACTCACCTAATTGATAACCCCAGAAAACTTGCAGATCAACGAGTGGCGGCACCCTTTTTGTTCTATCCACATTGACCGAGTCAATCGAGCCAATTCTATTTTTAAATTAACAATTGAATTATCAGGAAACCGGCGATTGTTTTGCAATTATTATAACTGTAATTTATAATCATTTTTGTGACAATCATATAAAGTATGGTTAGTCTAAAAATGATTATAAATTATTTTAAGTATTGAAAATACTCTAAACAACAACGTTCTCGATACTCAAAATAAATAATTTCTAGTATTAAATTGGTTAAGCTATTAAACTGAGTTTTTGATGATGAAGTCAGTGTTTAACACAAAACGACGGGCGAAATGTTTTTAATCTTTCAGGTGAATGGCAATAAATAAAAATAAATAAAAATGAAAATAAAAATAAAAATCTATATGTCAGAAAAATTAAATAACAGTCTGATAATCCAATAATATCTGCCTACGAATATTAATTAATAAAGTGAAAAGTAAGCTTATCGCGAGAAGTCTTTAAATAAACATGTTAAACTATAAACGTTGCTTTTTCAGGCTTATTTTAAGATTTATTTCAACTACAAATTCTCTACAGAATTTTTTTTCATATATTTCACACGAATAATTCTTAGAATGGTTCTTTCTATGAATAATAAAAAATATAATTGTATCTAAAAAAGAAAAAATTACACATGATATAGTTTAAAAAATTTCAGCCAACAAAATAATTTTAATTTCCAGACTTGACATATCATGTAATCGACCCGTTTTATCATAATTCCTTAAATAACTTTTACCTACTTGATTTATCAGCTAAGAGGAATAAATTCTATTTTTGTACAAACTGTTAGCGATAACAGGGGACATGCACTTATCATATCTATATTTCTATTCCTATTTCTGAGCACAAAATATAATTTCCTGATTAAATTTTGAATTATCTCCTTTTAAATTTGTTGACGCTGTTCGTAGCGGTCTCTCAAAGTATACCTACGCAAATATATCTATGCAAATGAAATATTGTTTTTACATGTTATTGATGCAGAATAAATGGGAGAGAGAAGATGCGCGTACGTATATTTCATAACATGAACGTTAATATATTATGTATTTTGATGTGAGAAATTGACTTTTATATGGCGTTTTTAGAAATCCTGACCTTATTCTCACCTATGTAATAATAATCGATGAAACTTAACGTGGCTTGAAATTGCAAGGGTTAAGCAGCCTTAAAAAGGAATAACGCGTATATTCCATTAATTATAGGGTGCAATCCGTTTCATGCATGATGCGCATGATACATCATTTATCCTTGTTCACCGAATGTTAAACAAGGATAAAACTGATGCATTATGTACATCATGCGTGAAACAGAATGTACCTATAGTACGCTATAGTTCGTTGAAGTGACTTATAGAAAAATACATTGTATATCGCAAATGTTAAAAAAAAATAGCCAGAAATTTGGATATAAAAATTTATAATTATAAGAATTATTCCAGTTATATACTGTATTTCGATAAAAATACACATCAAAAATATAAATATCCTACAAACCTCGTCACGTCAGCAATAATTTAAATGACTCAGCGATTCATTAATTCTTACGTGCAACTCTCTGCGTAGTTTTTTCTTTAACAGGATGCATCGATGCACCAGGTGCAGAAACTAAATATAATTCTCTTGATACATTTCCTTATTTAAGGTTGAAAAAACGATGCGCATATTTTGTGACATCAGCCGTGGGCGAGATGTGCACACAATGTGACATCGTCGGTGATACCTAGATGAGATAGTTCTTTTGTGTAATTAAGACTTACGTATTTCCGTTACAATCGTTTGTTCACTGTTAGATATCAAATAATCCTCTCTTGAGTTAAATAACATTTTGTTATTTCTAACTTCCATATGTCAAAATGCAAATCAATCCATTTCTGTGACTGAATTATTCAGTTTCAAAATAAACAACATCCATACTCACTTAATACCTTATTCAAAGGATATTCTGGAACTTTCTTAGAATATAAGATGTCCTTTGAAAGTTTTCAGGACAACCTCAGAATGTCGTTACTTGGAAATCTCTACTGTACGAATTGATATGTTCGACAAATACAAAAAATCTGTATAATTGGTAAAATCTATAAATTTTATTTATCCAAAATTTTCATATTAAAAAATATTCATATATTTATTCGATTTATATATTTATGATTCATATATATTTATGCGTTTTTAAAAATATTTTATTCATAAATATTTTACGAGTATTCTTATTCATTTAAACAAAATGTAAACTAAACAATCTTTTCTCTTTAACCATAATTAGTGATTTGTAGTAAATATAAAATTCGGATCAGCTTTTGTAAGGAAGGTCATTTATTTTACTATTTTCATGCTAAATTTTGTTGTACTAGCTTTACTTTCCTTAAAATTTAAATTTGGATATAGGATCATGTTTATCCTACTCTTAGCAAAATCGTCAGAGACTTATCTGGCAGCTTGGTACACGTGTAGAAGAATCTATAATATTTTTCTGTAGAGAACTTAACTATAATTATTTTTAAGCAAATCTAATTGCTTAACTGCTGATACAGTGATATAATTTGTAAAATATTTTGCCTTTCAGCTTGATTACAATTTAGAAAATATTTATGTTAAAATATTTATGTCTATATTAAATATATCTATTTAATTTATGTCTGTATTTATGTTCAGGTTAAAATATTTTGCTTTCGAGCTTGATTAAAATTTAGAAAACATGTCTATTTTAATCAAGCTAGAAGACAAAATATTTTACGAATTATATCACAGTATCAGCAGTTAAGCAATTACTTGCTTGTAAGTAATTGTCAATAAGTCAAATAAGTCAATTAACAAACAAATAAATCAGTCAAAAATTACGATTATATCGAGAAGAAGAATGAAAGCT
>Ga0157363_1006473_pt1 | contig 11012 bp, 3 predicted proteins | sample AttsexASBM1_FD_111477 | JGI IMG/M metagenome (GOLD analysis project Ga0157363, IMG submission 111477) | Fungus gardens microbial communities from leaf cutter ant in Ribeirão Preto, State of São Paulo, Brazil - Atta sexdens ASBM1 | ecosystem: Host-associated > Fungi > Mycelium > Unclassified ...
GACTATGTGATAGATATATCAAAATTTCCTAGCCAAACTCTCAATTTTTGTCAAGTTATTAAAGATGTGTGTAGCCTAGCGACTACATAGAACTGATCAATAGAAAAGATATTGTCATGATGGAAGACAATGCCTTTTCTATTGATCAGTTAGAATTCTAGCCGCTTTTCTTAAATGGATTACTCCAATCGCATTAGTTGTTGACAATAGAGATCAGAATCAATCGTTTTGCCTAGAGGCAACAGTTCATGACGGATGACTCCTTTTCAGTTTCATCAGACACATAGCATCACCTACTTTGGTATCAATCTGGGCTTTACCATTGTTTATAGTATCTCACTTCATTCTGACCATGATTTTTTTCAACATTATGTGTTATGCACTTTTCATTGCCTGTTAACAATCTTTTCAGAAAAGGCTCAATTTCGTTTCATTTCAGTAGTGATTCGCAAATGGAAATTCGATCCATTAAATTTTTACTGTCAAATCATGTAGCATCTAAACATCAAGGAAATTCTTTGTGTAGCCCCAAAATGATTTTATAATTAATTTAGTTGTTTAACATAAGTTGCTCACACGATTTTTTTCAATATTTTAGAAGATTTCATCGACATTTTTCACAGGCCGACCAAAACGATATGCATCTTTCACATCGAAATTTTCATCTCAAAATCGGCGAAACCAATTCGCTGTTATTTGTCCAGTTAGAGGATCCTCTCCATTTATATGACAAATTTTTCTGCGGCTTGCGCAGCGTTCTTTCCTTTTTTATAATAAAAAAATAAAATGTATCGGAAATGTTCCTGATTTTCACTCATTTTCAAATTTGATTGAATGCGTCAATATCATTTAAATCTATGATTAATTTATTTTGAAATGTTACATGAAATAACACCTTTTCAATGATATATAACCTAATACATCATCACATAATAGTGACACGTAAAAAAACGATCAGATCTCCATCTGTCGGTTATATGTAAAAAGACTTTCCTAATCCAATATTTTACTGAGTGATCAATAATGGCAATATAAATTACTATTAATGTTGCTAACACTGTTTGCATTTTAAATTGTTAAGTTGGTAATATTTCAAAACTGTGTAGATGTGTGTACATATATATACAATAATTGTTTACATTAAGGGGCATCGCGCAAGTGACCTTGACCTTGACATATAGGCTGAATTTAAGGAGACGCTATTAGCACTATTTGTGTCATTCTATCTTCATCGTCCATTAAACATGAAACAAGGGTAGTATGAGGATACAAATAGCGTAGATAGCGCGTCCCATGAACGCAACCATGTTGCGTCAAGTTCATAATTCTGAGTGCCTCCAGCAAGTTTTAGGTGGCGGTCGCTGTTCATTAAAAAGTTATTAACAAAAAAGTTTAAAAAATGATGTCTCTCTTTTCTACTATATGAATTATAAATTTTTTGCTTTAAAATATATATATTTTACGACTTTCCATGCGAAGCAACTTCCCCCTCCCCCTCCCCCTCCCACCTTCCTTGTTAAGGAGCGCACGACTTTCCAAGCGAAACTTCCTATTTCCCCTCCCTACTTCTTGCCAAGCGACGTCACTCAGTTATTAAGGCATAGTTAGGGTTTCGCATAAAATGCATGATGCATCATTTCCTTATTGTTTCAAATAATAAAGAAGGATAAAACGATACATCGTGCGCTTCATAACTTGGAACGCACCCATAGAATCATGACTTTGATAACGTCAAGATAAGATCATCAATCGCGTCCCTTAATGTTAAAATTATTAAATTAACTTCTTTAAATAATTTTTATTTTCCAGAAAGTTTCGTAAAATTGTCTGATTTCCTTGATTTTCCTGATAATTACTCAGTTTTGTGAGAACCCTGATTAAACATTCTTTTTCATCTAAATGTGTATTTTTAAACGTACTTTAAAAAAAAATTCAAATATTTTCATTTTTTAAATATCAGATAAAACAAAAAGGATTTGTGCATTTTAAATGTTTATGCAAAAAAAAACAAAGGATATATTAATTATTCAAGATTTTGCATTTTCTTAAAAAATTTCAAATAATCTCACCTTTGAAATATAATTGATGTGTGCTATATATACCAATATTTGTATTAGTTTTTTATTATGGACTTTCCTTTAACATAGAAACAAAAATTCGGAGTTAATAATATATATGTAATGATACATCATGTAAATTAAATTTTCATTAATTATTCAGTACACGTTAGGATAGTTAAAATCATTACAATCATTTATAAAATTATCATCACAATTAAATCAATAAGAATTAACAAGAATATAATTGTAAATAGTAAATGCAAAAAGAAAAAAATGAAGATTATACAAACCTTAATTATACAAAGTTGTTAGTTGGTGTCATCAATGTTGTCAAAGTCTGAGCGTGATGTGTTATCAAACTATAAAAATATGAAAAAAAATTGTAAAGTACACACAAAAAATATTCATAAATATCAACAAAATTTTCCAACTGTGATTAATTTAATTTTCTGTCACAAAATATCTTCAAAATAAAAAGATTCACATCGTCTTACCAGTAAAAAAATCTGACAATACACGAGAATTAAAGCAAACTTAAGAATTGCAAAATAAAAAATATAATCACAAACAACTTTGAATATATCAATTGGATTGTCAATTGACATGCTTTTTTATATATTTAGACTCAGACTGATATATTAAGTTATTGATATTTTAAGTTATTAAAGTTAAGCATAAGAATTAGTTTATCTATGATTGATGAAAAATATACCTATAATTGTGAGTATTTTCTTGATGATCAACCTGGTGGTACAGCATTTATCTGAAAACATATAACATATTGTAAAAATACATGTTTATTAAAAATGTTACCTTCAAATGATTCCAATTTTTTAAAATTGGATATCCTCGTATAAAATTAATTTCGATCAATAAAATAAATATATATTGTTTTGATAAGTACAGTTGTTAAATGTTATATTATGTTTTACATCAAGAATTTGATTGAAGTATATATTAATTTAATTTTTATATTATATATAACAGCAACGTATAATTAAAAATATATTATGTAAGTTTTTTATATTACATAAATGTTTGAAAAACGTATAAACATACGCACATATAATATATATATATGTGTGTGTGTGTGTGTCTACAAACACACACGCACACATACATATATATATATATATATATATATATATATATATATATATATAATTTCAAAGTCTTATATTGATCTAGAAAATTAAAAAAATATAATGAGAAACCTAATAAAATTATTAGATGATAAATCATAAAATATATATACAATATATTGAAATATAACAAATTGAAACTACATGAACATTTAATTTATAAATTTATAAAATTTAATTTATATTATGCTATTATCATAAGTTATATTGTATATATGTTATCAATTAAAAATAATTTTAAAAATTCATTATCTTTGAAATAAATCACATATATTTAACGAATTAAATTTCTAATTTGTGCTCCAAGATAATTATAAATTATGTTAGCCGAAGCAATTTCTAATTTCTAATTTAATTTGTAAGCAATTTTTAATTTCTAATATTGTCATGTAACAGCAATAATTATAAAAGTACGTAAAAATCTCAGAAAGATATTCAAGATGTAATCAAAATTTTGTATTTTTTATGGCAATTTCTTTTTTAATAGTAATACATAATAATACATTAATAGTAATACATTCTTTAGTCTTTATTTATTATATTATTGACAATTTTGACGAGTTACTTAATATTTATTTATTTTAAAGATGTAATTTTGAAAAACTATAATATATTAATAATATTATATTAATAATGTGTTAAAAACATGTATGTTTTTTTTAAAAACAGTCTCAGGACTTTCTCAGGTTTCTACGTATATTTTATCACATATTCTTAAAGCTGTGTCGTATTCAATTATATAATTATTTCAATTAGTAATATAATATCCTTACGCTAAAAAAACCTTTCCTTCCTATCATTCACTTATACAGTCAATACCTATTTTTCACGAAAATCGATCGTCGATATCTATATATTAAAATCGTTTATTTATGTAAAAGATTCAACGTGTATTCTTTGCCACTCAAAGTGGTACAAAGTAAGAATTTGTTATACTTAAATGATTATCTGTCACAGCCTAGATTTCGATAGATAAACCAAGACAACCCTTTCATAAAATATCCAGATATTGTGGTTGTCATAGGTGAAAAGAAGTGTTTTCTAGGCTGATAAGTGCTTAATTCATCATAATTATTTAGAACAGGACGTTTAATGTTTTTTTCTTGCGTAGGAGATGAATTATTACAAATTGTAAAGTCATCTATTTAAATATTAGTTGTACATTATAATAAATTCCAATCAATATTAATGTCAGCAAACGTTACAAAGTATTCTTTTTTCTCCCTCCAAAATAGAATATTCTGAAGGAGAGAATCCTAATAAAAATAATTTAAGAAATTAATAGAATTTTTGTTGAGTTGATAAATGATCACTTTGTAATTTTTGCTTAATGTTTAACGTCCCACCCGAAGATTAAAGTAAGATTACGCATAATACTTTTACAAATTCTACTCACCTTAGGTTAACGGGTAGTTCATTGATTAGCAGTTTCGAGTAAGTAAGCCTATCTTGTGATTGTAGTCTCCTCTCCGTTAAAAGACTCTTGATTAATTATATTCAGTTTCTAAATAAATATTATTAAATACTGGAACGTGGAAGATTCTTGAAGATGGAAAAGGCTTTTTTTTATTATCCATAATGATTCTTAAAGAATCAAATAGACAAAAAATTGCCAATATTACAAATAATTATTAAAAAAATACAGGCTCTTTGAATCACGGACATAATATTGCAGTTTTTACATTATGAAAAACGTAAGTCTTTCTCTTTCTTCATATCTATTATAAAAATAGAAACTTCTATAATAATTGGATAATTACATAAATTCAGATTTTCACACATTAAAAAAAATATAAAGCTCTGTTCTAAATATAGTACCTATTAGGAAATTTTTACATTAAAAAATTTCAATCACATAAGTATTTTACCGATAATTTTCTACAGTATGTTTTAATTTGTATTTACTTTCGTAAAACATTTTTTTGACTTGTCTATTAATAATAACTATTATAAATCGTAATTTTTCCCAGTTATATATAAAATAATATCAGACAATAATATCAGACTTTTTTAAAAAGAGGAATAAATCATACAACATCCGAAGATGTTTAAAGAAACTTTTTTTTGAGAATATCAAACCTTTCCTATGTGTAGAAGATATAGAAAATCGTTGAACTGAAAGCAAAATCAAGATCATCAAATTTTGTGTAATATTTCAAATAGTAAAAGCCATAATCTGTAAATTCACAGGTCATAAATATATAATTCCACATCAACAACTGCGGGCTCACGATATTTTACTTGTATTAGATTTATATTTTTGGAGAATAAATCAACAAATATTTTATTTTATTTCACAAAAGATGAATTATGTATGTAATTAATTCATAGAAGATAAAGTAATATTGATTAATATTAAAAATTAAATTGGTATATATAAGTTGGTAATTAAATACCTTTATTTTTTTACGCTGCTATAAATTAAGATTTTTTACAAAGTATTGGATATTATAGTTGTAAGTAGTACTGCGTATGTATTATATATTGTATATATGATGTATAATAACTTATATACTAAGCTAATTACTGAAAATATTCAGAATTGTGATTATATCATAATTCTGTGATATAATTATACTCATCATACCTACTATAATATATTAATTTTTGAAATAACTCAAATATTGGAAATCTTGATTGAATTGAAAATGAAATTTTAGTCGTGACATTTTTGTTGTCGCTTATACATTGATTAGTTTTATAATTCAGGTAAAGAGTATAAGAGTATAATAAGCAGGGAAAATGCAGTTTAGTTAATAAAAAAATTAAATTATAGCCTTTCAATGATAAATAATGATAATAGTAAGGTTTTTATCAAAAGAATAATTGAATAATACAAATTTAGAATAAATGTAATAAAGCAATAATAATCAGGCAAAAATATATTACGGAACAAAAAAGTATGCCGTTATGTCTCTTTATATTATTTACATTTTCCAAGATCTTCAAATAAATTGTAACTTCAAATCTTACTTCATAGTAAATGTATGCATCTCATATTTGTGATACAAATGTAATATGAAAATCTAAATTACTGATAATTTTATCTAATACTCTTATGGACATGATCATACTCTTCGTCCAAATTTATATATCGTAGAATATAGAATACATATATTAACCCTTAAAAACCCCTCTCGGTGTAACATACCTAGTTTTCTTTTTTCAATGCTTTTCCAATGCTTTTTCATTGCTTATAACTTTTTTATTAATATAGATACATACATTTACTTGATACGTTATGTTCCTTAAAGTCCGACGTTATTATGATTAAAAAAAATTTTTTAAATAATTTTTTTAATAATTAATAAGTATGTTCATTTTTATGAAAGTTATAAGCAATCCAATTGGGTTAAATACGCTATATGTGTCGTTTCCGTAGCTGGCGTTTAAGGGTTAATTATAAAGTAAGACTCGAATTTATAGTTTTTAAATCATGATTCATGCCGGAAGTAAAACTGCGGAATAAATTGTGTCCAATCAAATATCGGGTGTGCTAAATATTCCTTTTCAATTAATGATATTTTGCATGAATCTAAATAGAAACAGCAATTTAAAGCAGATTTCTAAGACACACATACTACACTAATAAGGGTCATTTCTTTAATAACATCAATATCATTATTGATATTCAATTGGAATACATGCTCGAGAAGAAAGTCATCTGGAGGACACAGAATCCGTCAAAGTATACAAAACATTATGTTTAAACTTTAAGCCCAAATTCTCACGCGTCGTCTACTCGCAAGTCGAATCTCAAATTAGCATGTTAATGCCATCGATATCCAATATCCATACTTGAAAATATTCTCTCAACTACTCCTTCCCCATTTCCTCGTTAGCAGATAAGTATAGTAGAAGAATACAGATGAAACAACCGCGCATAAAGGCAATTCAGAGCAGTTAGTCAGCAAATCAAGTTCTGCCCTAGATTCAATTCTGTCCAATCTAATTTTGCCCTATTGTCTTTTGCATTCTTAGGACAAATTCTGATTAGCTATAATCAAATCGGCTATATATCCGTCAAGTTGTTTTACTTGTCTTCTTCCACCATGGCCTATAAGGGTAAAATAATATAAAAGTGAGGAATGAATGAAGGACATAGCACGATTATGTCAATCAAGAAAGTAAGACTTTGTATTGTGCATATTTAATATCGTCGACGTTTGGTGGGATAATCATCCGGGCGATTTCGGTCATTTCCTTGCCAACGTCCACTACCTCCGCTACCTCCACGACCACCACCCATATTTCCCATATCAACCCTCATATCCATTAAATCCATTATTTGCCCACGATCGTCATTATAACCCCCTCGACTACCGCGATCCATATTGTATGCGTCCATAAATGACTTTGGGTCCTATAGAAACGCATAGAGAATGCGAATCGTATAGGGAAGTCGAGAGTTTGTTGTTAATCATTGATGAGAATGTCGTTCACATCAGAGGAACGCACGATACGCGTGTGCGCATGAATTGCGGATGTACCATAAGTACATTCCGTACGATTCAGGGCGACCATCCATGTTTGACAGCAGCACAGGTCATCGTCAATTTTCGTCAAATCACATAGAAAAGAAAGGGGAAAACACAATGTTAGATTGCTATTTGCGTATCAATAGTAGTGCAAACTGCACATTAAATACTGTTCTTATTAATATATCCTTTTTATAGCGGATATGTTTTGTGACAATAATCAAAATCAGACCAAGAAAATGCCCAATGTAGACAGATAATATTTTTGTTATATATGAGTGGGCTGTATTCCAAAATTGATTAGTACTGAAAATCTATAATATAAACTATAGATTTTCAGCGCTAGCAGTTTTGGAACACAGTATATTGTTTACGCGGAATTTTATAATCGCACACATATTACTTCCCTTAATCATTCTTCAACTCAAAAATAAAAAGCTTGAAAATTACATTTCAAACATAACATTAAATATAATCGCAGAGTATTATACTCCATGAAATTGAACTCCAAATTAGAGTTGAAGTACAATTAAGATAAATTCATATAGGAATCGTTGCTATTTTGACACATATAATTAAACCAATATATAATATACATATAGGATGTCTCACGTAACTGTGATCACGATTTTTCCGGCACTTCCGATCTAACAAAATTACTTTAAATAAAAGTTAGTCAGTTTCAATCAGCTACAAATTGCATTATTAAAAATTTACAAAATATTCTTTTTTAGGAAAAAGTCAAGATCATTCTAACTTTTTTAAATGGCACAATGTATTTTTTATTTCATAATATTGTAACTAATAGTGATAGATTGTGACTTAAGATGAATTCAATGACCTTAAAATGATTTAAAGGTCAGACATGTGGGATCAATGAACGAATGAAATGTTTTCGTAAAAAATTATTTGTATTAAATTTTATGTAGACATATTCTACTGCAGAAAAACATTTTTGTATTAGCAGCATATTAATTTTATCATTAGGAATACATTTTCGATAAACTGGAACTGAACTACGATTTGTTTTAATGACAAATTAAGATTAAACTAAGAACTATCGTAACAGCATTCAAACTATGCTACAAGTACTACAAATTATGTTGACATTTTTTCTACGTACTACATACGTACTACATACGTACACGTGTATAATAAATTGTGAACTACATTCGGAAATACTACGAATTCAGCAATGGCTACATCGGTTCCTCAATTTGTCTACATATATTTTTTCCACTGAACAACAATGTAAAACATGTAAAGTTTAATACAAAATAATTTTTCATGAAATTTCCTTTCATGTTACGTAGTACCATTTAAAAAAAATTAGGGTGATCTTGACTTTTTTCCTAAAAAAGAATATTTTGCAAATTTTTAATATTGCAATTTGTAGTCGATTGAAAACTAACTTTTATTCAAAATAATTTTTTTCAAATCATCGGAAATGCCAGAAAAATCGTGATCACAGTTATGTGGGATTTTGTATACATTATATGAAGAGCAGAATTCTAAAATGCATTTTGTCCAAAATTTCATTTTCTTAGAGATGGAATAGTGTTCAGTATTGAAAAACTCATAAGCTATTTACTCTGAGATGTTTAGAAAGCATTTTTTCATCGTTAATTTATATGCTGAAAAAACATAGACATTTCGAAATGTATTGTTTTTTAACTAGAGATAAACAAAATGCATTTGTTGTACATTTTTAGCAATTTTGTTTAATATTTCACATCCTACTGATTAGCATATTGTTATTTTCCGTAAAGTGCGTAATTTTCTTGTATACGAAGTTTCTTTCTTTCTCGTTTTCTGAAAATTAAATTTTGAAAGTCTGCTCCTCATTTACACACACACACACACACACACACACACACACACACACACACACACACACACACACACACACACACACACACACACATTTTTATATATTGGATATATTATAATGCGAAAGTAAGAATGAAAAATTCATTTTATTTTATATATCACACAATGAATAAACAGGAATTGTCGATGTTTCAATTTGTAGATGTAAACCAGTATTTGTAGATGTAAACCCAGTAATAAATGTAACACCTATATATTCTATATAATGTGTTGACCTAAACAGAATTTTTTCTAAATTTCCCAACCCCAATAGAGTGTATATAATTAGTCACACAATTATATATTCGGTAGAAATTACGAGTCTACTACGAGTGAATAACCAAAGTGATAAGATCCTAGTATAGATACATATAAAACGAATACTTCCGAATAAAAACGTATAGCAAATCGTTTTAACGTATAGCAAATCGTTTTATCGTATAGCAAACGAGTTTTGCACATTAGAAAGAAAACGTCGAAGATAATTACCATTGCTTAATAATAAAGAACTGATACTAAGCACACAATTTTGAAACATCGAGCACAAACGCAAGCAGCAAAGAGGCGTGATCAAGGTCTCGAAGCAAACTCTATTGTGCTCGTAATGTTTCAAAAATGTATCGTAAATCAGTACTATGCATAAAATATTCCTACAATGAGCATATATAAACATATGCATTAGCAATATTAGCATTAGCAATCCACAAACAACGTGCTTTCAAGTATCAAGAGATATAATCGTTCAAGTTCACAAGTTTCGATTAAATAAAAATAAGATTCAAATGTTACTGGCTGGAAATTCTGCAAAAATATGCATTTTTGGAAATATTTCTTTGAAAATATTCTTATAAATAATAGTTTAATACTTTAATGTATAGTTATTTAGAAAAAGTCTAATTGGGCACTTCTTGGTCAGTAGAATTACTATGGAATCATATCATTTCGTAAAAGCCTTTTTGCTACATTCTTTTTCATATTTTATTACAAAAAGTGTCATGATATCAAATTGAATACCGAATTGAATGTACGTGTCAATGTTCCATAGTAAATGAAATTATTCTTAAGGCTACAATAGAATAATATGTCAGAGTCTCCTGTCTGCAATCATGTGGAGAGACCAATATGGCAATTACATTTGTAGATGTAAATAATTATTTTTGGAGGCATAAAAAGTTTAGATTTGTAATATATATTTAATAATAATAATTATTATATATATTACAATCCAAGAACTAAGTGTGGCATGATCGTACAAGTCAATTTCGAAAAATCAAGAATACACATAATAAATTATTATCTATTCATAATTTCTAATATATATATATATATATATATATATATATATATATGTCACAGTCGAAGTGTTAACTCGATAATGTATGCACTTATTGTGATCTGATATAATGTATATATTTATTATATGTAAATGTACACATTGACTAGTAAGTGTATATATTTACTAA
>Ga0157363_1006474_pt1 | contig 11012 bp, 13 predicted proteins | sample AttsexASBM1_FD_111477 | JGI IMG/M metagenome (GOLD analysis project Ga0157363, IMG submission 111477) | Fungus gardens microbial communities from leaf cutter ant in Ribeirão Preto, State of São Paulo, Brazil - Atta sexdens ASBM1 | ecosystem: Host-associated > Fungi > Mycelium > Unclassified ...
CTCGGTAACAGCCGAAAAGCAAGATTTTCTTGGCCGTAACTCATTTACAATTATCTGGCCCGTAGTCCCGTTCTTTAGTGCTAGTTCTGCTGGTTGTCCTCAAGGGTTTCTTTGTGGCTTTCCTCCCTCGGCTTTTTATCAATTAAGGGATTCAAAAACAACTTTCTTCTCAGACCTCAGTTCAAGCCATGGCTGCACCTATCGAGTCGACGTCGAAGCCTATCTCCAGAAAGAAGAGCAAGTCAAAGTTGAACGAATTGAAGATGAACGGCTCTTCCTCCTCTTCAATAAAAAGATCAAAAGACGGAATCACGTCCCCACCAATCAAAGAGATTCCCTCAACTGAAACAGAGAATGTGTTATCAACGACAGCTCAGTCTACTTCAGTAGACGAGCCATCAACTGCTCCCAGCGCTTCTGCTTCTAGTTCTAAACAAGTACCTTTCTCAACATACGACCTTTCATCGCAAACGCAGAAAGCTCTCGAGGAAATGGGGTTCAAGTTCATGACTCCCATTCAGGCGAAGAGCATACCCCTTTTACTTGCTGGGAAGGATGTGCTGGGGGCAGCAAGGACCGGTTCGGGTAAAACGTTGGCATTTTTGATTCCAGCGATAGAGTTGTTGCATCGGTTGAAGTTTAAACCTATGAACGGTACACTTTTAACTACGTACCTCGACAATTTGTAACAGCTAATTCAGTTCTGTAGGCACAGGAATTATTATTATTTCGCCCACGCGTGAACTCGCATTGCAGATTTTTGGCGTTGCGAAAGATCTCATGGCACATCATTCACAAACGTTTGGTATCATCATGGGAGGAGCAAATCGTCGTGCAGAAGTTGATAAACTAGTCAAAGGCGTCAACCTCATCGTTGCGACTCCTGGGCGACTTCTGGATCATCTCCAAAATACCAAGGGATTTGTATACAGAAACCTCAAGGCTCTGGTGATTGATGAGGCAGACAGGATACTGGAGATTGGTTTTGAAGAGGAAATGAAGAAGATTATATCCATTCTTCCAAACGGTAAGCTGTGGCCATATTACTGGTGTGACGTGGCAGCTCAGTATAGTTTGATTAGAGGACCGCCAGTCTATGTTGTTCTCTGCCACACAGACAACAAAAGTGCAGGACCTTGCCAGAATATCACTACGTCCTGGTCCTGTGCATGTCGATGTTGACAAGGAGGAAACGACGAGCACCGTTGCAACCCTTTCGCAAGGCTATGTTGTTTGCCCCTCTGATCGTCGATTCTTGTTGCTATTTACGTTCCTCAAGAAGAACCTCAAGAAAAAGGTCATCGTGTTTTTCTCAAGTTGTAATAGTGTGAAATATCACGCGGAATTGTTGAATTATATCGATGTACCCGTGTTGGATCTACATGTGCATTCTGTCTCTAACGTTTACTTCTAAAACCAACTGATTGATCTTTTCATAGGGAAAGCAAAAACAACAGAAGCGGACAAATACTTTCTTCGAGTTCAACAACGCAGAATCTGGAATTCTTCTGTGTACCGACGTGGCTGCTCGTGGCCTTGACATTCCACGAGTAGATTGGATTGTTCAATTCGATCCACCTGATGATCCCAGAGATTATATTCATCGGGTTGGCCGTACAGCTCGGGCTGGAAAGGTTGGCAAAAGTTTGCTGTTCCTGTTGAAGAGTGAACTTGGTTTCCTTCGATATCTGAAAGAAGCCAAAGTACCTCTGAACGAGTTCAGCTTCCCTGCAGATAAGATTGCAAATGTGCAGTCACAGGTATGCAAGCCATTGGGTCGTGTGTCCGAATATGTGCTGACGTGCATTATTTTAATTGAGCTCGAGAAGTTGTTGCAAAAAAATTACTTCCTTCACAAGTCTGCAAAGGATGGTTTCCGCGCGTACCTACAGGCATATGCATCATATTCGTTGAAAAAGATATTTGATGTGAATCAACTCGATTTGGCGAAAGTCGGCAAGGCCTTTGGGTTTGCTGTACCACCGCGGGTGAACCTTAACCTCGGGCCGGGCAGAGGAACATCAAGCGCAATAAACAAAAAGAGGAGAAGAGAAGAGGGTAGCGATGAAGAGGAGTTTGAAGAGTTACAACCTGAAATGGACGGACAGGAAGAGGAGGTGTCCAGAAAAGACATACGGCGAGACAATAAACATCGACGGATAGAAGCACTTGGGCAGAAGAAGGTAGAGAAGGAAAGGTACAAGAAGGATAAAGAGAGGAGGAAACTGGAGGCTGGAGGTGGGCAGTGGAGTCGGTAGTGGTAGCATAGCACAGCACTAATAATGATGCCTTTCCACGTGATCATTTCGCCGTTGCTGCGAAATGTCACAATCCGTGACTCCACGTTTTGGGTGTTGAGTGTTCCAAAAAGCTAGAACACGTTCTCCTCGTTTTCTGTCTCCTGCTGCTTGCTGTTTCTGTCAGAGATTTTGCCTGTCACTGCGGCCCCTTTTCAAGTCAATGGCTACCACCCAGGTATTTCCCTGCCCTCGTCGCTGTCTGCGTCAAATTCAACCCCCCGGTCCCAGCATTATTTTTGGGCTTTGGGCCACTTCGTTCTTCTGGCCGCTTCCCTGAGGTATTTCTTGGCCTGGTTGGCTTTCAAATCTATTTCGACGTTGTGGTATAAAGGTATTTCAAGATTCTGCTGCAAACATCGATCATTGTGTGACCAGAGCCACGTCCTCAGCGAGCTTCAGCGGTGCTTTGGTCAGCTATGCTATCGTTTGCCAGTGGGTATCCGTTTCTCAGTTTGGAATTGTGTTTGTTAGGTGCTGACGTGTTGACCGTAGAAAATCGCTCGGGGTGCGTCTCAAGTCGCCTGATTTGAACGAAAAACCGAATCCTATCCACAGATTCCTCAACCGAACATGACTTATGTCAGGCGCGCATTGCTTGATGAGGTGCCCCAGTTTTTTGTTTCTTTCCTGGGTTACTGATTGTATCGATTTCATCTCCGTAGAATGTTCAATATTTTTTGCTTGCCATGTACTGGTGGTCGTCCAGGAAGCCTATTGCGAGTATGTTTGTGATCACAGTCGTTGATCAGGACTTTCTTCTAAAGTCGCCACAGTTACCCTCCTACCGTACATGATCTTCTCATTGTTCCATGCTCTGACCTTCACTCGCACGACTCTTTTACCACGATTCCTTCCTCCTGGCCCACCTTCTACAGCTAATGGTGCACCTGGTCCTCATCCCTATGCAAAGAAACTTCAGGTTTGGGTCAAAGGTATCTGTTCTCTTACTTATCCATTCCATCAATGAGTTTCTCACCTGGCATGCAGCCAATTATGATCCTGCCATGAAAGTTGTCGCATACACCGAGCTCATCATTCTTGCTCGTGTCGTCTTGGGTGCTATCACCTTCCAAAATGCTATTTTGGCTCCTATCATCTTCGCCCACTTCCTCCGCCAACGCTACTACCAATCCGTCTTCACCCGTGACGCTATTACCAAAGCAACTAGATTTATCGATGGCTATGTTATCAAGGCTAATAATCCCATCGTTAGCCAGATTTATGCCAAATTGAAGGCGTTGATTGAACAATGGGTCGGCAGTGTCATTGAACCCAATTCTCCCCAAGGTGCGAGGAGGTAATCAACCAAGCGATTGACACGCGGGATGGCAGCAGTCGCTAGGGATAAGTTGAAATTTTGGATGGGGTTTGTGAGAGTCTTGAAGTTCTCTGGATGTACATTGAATCACTTTCCTTGTTATTCTATGCTTGCTTCCTGCATCCATTTTTTTTCTTTCTAGTCCACTCACCATCTCGCGACGCTCGAAATAGGCTTAAAATAATTCAAATCTCACTCTTTGACTTGACCCGTGTTTTGTGTTGTGACCTGGTGAATAGATAGCGGTAGTGTTTACGCAGGATCAGACTGACTATCTAATGATATGCTTCTTTCTCAAACATGGGATTTGAGCGGCATTATGAACTTGAAATTACGTTTGTTGGAGGCAGAGCGTCGGGAAATTTCGGAAATCAGAATGCATGTATTTCTCCCAAAATTCCCTGCTACTAATCAATACTCTGCTTTGAATTTCTGATCTCGAAGAGCCAGGTGACGGAGCAAATTGTGACACGTTCTCTCTATGGCATGCTGGCCATTCGATTTACCCTCAAGACTAAGGCCTCCGGTTATTTTACCAGTTTACGTCCATGAACTCTTCTTCTGTAATAATATTCGGGCAGGCTCTGCATATCAAGAGCCGAAAGGAAATTATTTTTCAGGACTGAAATGGTCCAAGACGTGCTTCACGAAAATTTCACTTGAAGTTATTGGCCGGTCAACAGATAGATAGCGCTATCTCTACCATGTTCAACACCGTGCACTGTGCGCCACAATTACTGTTCTCATCTTGCTGGCTGGGGGAGAGATCCTCTCTCTCTCTCTCTTTCTCTTGATAGGGACAGGACACCCTTCGTGGTATCCCGTGACTTTCGGAGTCTTTGTGGGACACTCCCCCTCCCACTCCCCTGGACGTTTTTCCAGTGCTTCTTGTACTAGATAGACGGGTGATTTTCGAGGTGGCGTCGAATTGCTGTACAACATGAGAAAAGAGTGTTACTGTTGGCGATGGTAATTCTCAAAGCCGGGGAACTTAATTGAAATGACCCCTGCCCATCACAGAAGAGATGATAATGAGGAAGAGATGATAAGGGAAACGCTCAGATCCTACGTGTCATTGCAATTTCTTCCTCGTGTCTATATGGCCAAGCACGGATCGGATCTTGGGGACTCTGCTGGCTTATGCGAAGTGAATGAAACTAGATCCTTGGGTTTGAAAGGCTTGAACGAGATGTCACCAACAGCCTGCGCTTGGTTCCTCTTCTACCCTCGCTTTCCTCGGACTGTTGGGTGCCTATTTGGTCAACCACTGCCGTTGACGAGAGTTGCCAAGCCAAAGGCTTTCTTCGTGGCCGGCGTCGTAGTTCTGTCTACCCACTGAATGCCATTCCTCGCGTCTTCTCGACCCCACAACTGACTACAGCGCTCCTCTTGAAGTTTGGTTCTGGTCACCATAGCAATAGTGCTGTTGCAGGACGATTCTTCAGATGCTTCGCCTGGAGATTCAATCATCTCGCCGATGGCCTCTCAGGGAAATATGGCTCACGTCTCTGACTACGCACCTAAAATGATAGTACCAAGTCACCAGAACTCGACTGCTCCAGCTGGGATGTCATCTTCGTCACCTATCCCTGGAGAATCGTCCAAGGCAACTACTATTGTAAAGACTGTTGTGAACGGTACAAAAGGGTATGTCGAACAAAGGGGCGTTGACGTGGCCTCGCCCGAACAGTTCGCTGAAATGCCAAATTTTGACGAGGTTGAGAAGACACCTGAGAGAAAGGAGTGGAGACTCGCTGCAGGTTATTTCGCTTTTTTCATGTGTGGGTGGGGAGATGGTAGTAAGTGACTTCTCATGGAGTATGTTGTCGGCCTGCGTTTGCTGATGTTAAGCCTCCTCCTCCTCCTTTTCCAGTTACCGGGACAGTACTCCCGTGTAAGTCCTCTTCCCTAATTGAGTCCATTTATCTTTCTTACTCAAGAACTTCATCTCAAGTTTTCATGGCTGATTTTCATGTCAGTTTCATGATGTCTTCTCTGTTGTTCACAGGAACTACTGTAGGGTGAGCCTCCACTACCTCTCATATCTGGAATTGACTTGGGCTGACGGTAGCGGGGACACATAGCTTTCTCTCTGGCACTTTGCTAGTCGAGATCGTCATAAAAGCTCTCTCTCGGACTTTGATCGAGCGAGTACGAAGCGCATGGGTCCCTTATCTCGCCCCCATTCAATTCGGAAAGAAGCACTGGCAGGTTACAGTCACTCGGTGTTCTGCTTTACAAGCCCAGCATCTTTCGCTCGCACTATCCAGTTTGATGCATGCCTCATTTTTCGCGATGATGGGTTCGGCAAGAGGTTATGTTACAATATTCTCGGCATATGTCATCGCTGCCTTTTCCCGTGCCTTCTTGACTGGTGAGACTTCTTGATTCTAATTCGATTTGTACCCGACTTGGCTGATTTGCATCCCGTCAGCGACTCTGTAAGTCTCAAGTACCCTTGTTATTGCTCTCGAGAAAGTTGACCGCTTTATCAGGAATCAATACTTCAAAACGGTCATGCCCCGATCTCTTGGCTACAGTTATGGCTTCTGGAGTGAGTGAGCTCTCTCGGTTTTGGATTACTTGAATTATGAATTTTTTACTCAGGCCTCGGTGGTGTTATTTCTCCCCTCATATGTCAGTCCCTCGTCACAGCAGGTGTCCCCTGGAAGCACTTCTACTTTGGGACTCTGGTCCTGTCGGGTTTCAACACTGGCTTGTTGTCACTGACTTTCAGGCCGACTGAAAAGGAATGGAAGAGGGAGTGTGACCAAACCAAACGACAGAATGCGTCCTTGACGAGGAGGAATACCGAGTCTCCCATCTCCAGCTCGGGCGGTCCACTCGAGTTAGACCCTTCAAGCGGGACGATGTCTGCTATTGTACCTCAGAATAACGGGGAGTCGCGAAGTGGTAATCTTTCTGAAGGTTTTGAAGAATATTCCTTGGCTGAATGATACAATAGTACTTGGCCGGACCCTTTGCATGCCCATGATTTGGGCGTTCATGATTTTCGTTCTCTTGTACTGTGGGTGGTGAGTTTCATCCGAAGAGTGTTGCACAACTGCCTCCTGACCAGAGGCTCCAGCGAGACCTCTACGCAGGGCTTTGTTTGTGTGTCCCCCCATGACTGGTTCTCAAGGCTGATACTGCTTACAACATGATCAGATAGTGTCTTATCTCTTGGGCACTCGGGTATGGAGTAGCTTCCCTGACGATCGCAGCTTTAGCTGATAAGATACTATAGCATGCCAATCCCAAAACGGTCGGATATGTTACATCGGGCTTCTGGGGAGGCATCTCGATTGGTAGGATCTGCTGGGGTTATTTCATGCCCAAGTACATTCCATCCATCTGTTATTTTCCACGAGCTCTACTGAACAAGGACAGATTCAGCTTTGCACAGAACAAGTGGCTAGTCCAGACATCTCTCAGTCAGCTCTTGTTACTCCATTCCTTGCCTTTTCCTTGACAGGATGGTTCTGGATTGTAGCGTTTGGTTTGATCATGCAGTTGCTTATTTGGTTTGTGAATTCGAACGCTGCTAATGCGTTTTTCACGAGTGTGATTGGACTTTTGTTCGGTCCCATTTATCCGTCTGCTCTGACCTTGGCAACCATGATTTTGCCAGAGGAGACACACATGGTCAGTATGGCTTTGCTGTGAGTGACATTGTTTTACACGTTCTGCATTGCGAAGGCCGCATCTAAGCTTTTGACGCAGTGGGGCGGCAGGAAGCATGGGTTCAGGTACGTTTGTTGCCGAAGGCAAAGGCAAAGAAAGGTCTGGATTACTTCTCACAGCCATATTTCCTTTGATTACCGGAGTTGTTTCGACTTTGGAGGGTGTGTCCACATTGACATATATCACTGTTGGACTGGCGGGTATTCTTTCCATCATGTGGATCTTTTTTCCCTCGCACATGAAAACATGAATATTATTTTTACCAACTATGTAGAATTTGGATCACTAGCCAATCAGAATAGATGGGTTGAACCGAAAACGAACTTGTCAGTCTAATAACCTCGACGACGAGGGATAGACAGAGCAGGTTGGAGGTATTTGGCTGATGTCACGGATACCCATTCCAACAAGCCGTAACACCTCCAACTCACCGACCCCTTATTCGGACCGCCCCGTATCGCCCCTCCCGACCCAAGCAACTCCTCCCAAACCCACAGTCGGCTTCTCCACCATGTCCACCTTGTCTGGCTACCAGTCTAATGTATCCCTCTCCGAGCACAGAAAGAAACAGTCCAGACGCGACGAGGTATTCATCATCTCATGTCTTCTCTCCCAAGCAGCTCAAATATCATTCATTTCAGGCAATCCGCAAGAAGATTGAGTCCGAGTTGTCACGAAAGCGCACCATCTCGACAACATATCAGTCAGGTAGGAAGCAAAGGGGCGGAAAGCTCGCAGCTGCCAAGGGGACCGTCGCAGCACTCAAACCTTCGCCTGCTTTGACTGTCCCAGAGAACATATCAGTCGCTGAGGCTAGCCAGTTGTGCGCTGCAAAGCGTACTGACTGCGTTCTTGTCGTTGACGATGACGAAGGGTTGAGTGGTATCTTCACCGCGAAGGATCTGGCGTTTCGGGTGCGCTTCCTCTCCCTTTTTCCTGCCGTGTTCCAAGTTGAGGATACAGCTTCATAGGTCACTGCAGAGGGCCTTGACCCGCACTCGACTCCAGTCAGCCAGATTATGACGCGTAATCCTATGGTTACTCGTGACAGCACAAGCGCGACAGAAGCGCTGCAGTTGATGGTGTCGAAGCACTTCAGACATTTGGTCCATCTCATTTCTTGTCACAGTTATCTCTCTACTAAACCCCTTTCCAGCCCGTCTGCAACGAGGACGGCAATGTTGTCGGACTGCTTGATATCACCAAGGTGTTCCACGAAGCCCTGGACAAAGTTGAACGTAGTTCTGCGGCATCAGAACAACTCTTCAATGCAATGGCCGGTGTTCAAACTGAACTTGGCTCAGTGGGCAACAATCCCCAGGCTGCAGCCATGCTTGCATGGGCCGAAAAGCTCCGGCAGAAAACAGCACTTCCAGATTTAACTACGGTGATGGATTCGCGCACGGAACCTGCGACCGTTGGGCCCAAGGCCAGCGTCCGCGAAGTTGCCAAAATAATGAAGGAAAGACGCACCACGGCCGTTTGTGTTGTAGAAGGTGGTAGGATCGTTGGTATCTTTACTAGCAAGGATGTTGTCCTTCGGGTTATTGCAGCTGGGTTGGAGGCAAACAGATGCAGTGTCGTGAGAGTGATGACGCCTCATCCAGATACTGCACCTCCTACCACAACCGTTCACGATGCCCTCAAGAAGATGCACAGTGCGCAATTCATTCCATTGTAGCTAACGCCAGGTTGATGAGAAATTGCAGATGGTCATTACCTTAATTTGCCTGTTGTCGAGGAGGACGGCTCTTTGGTTGCCATTGTAGATGTCCTCAAACTCACTTACGCTACTCTCGAACAAGTGAGTAAAATCCTGAATAGTTCTGTGAATTAAAAAATCTCATTTCATTCAGATGAATGCAATGGTTGGTGGTGACGCCGCCGGGGACAATGAAGATGGACCGATGTGGGGCAAGTTTTTTGATTCAATCGGCCATGATGACAACGATTCCATGCTATCTGGCTCGCATGCACCATCCCGCTCTCACTTCTCCCATGGCCACCTCTCCCACTTGCAACAATCCCCTCTCTCTGATCTACACCCGAATGACTCTGCCTCGGTTGTAGATGACGATGACCAAGCCTCCGTGTTGTCCGGTTCGGCCAAGAAGAAAGGTGTCTCTTCTCCCGCTGAAGCGGCTTCTATTCAGGCGGATGACGGCACTTATGTTTTCAAATTCCGTACGCCTAGCGGGAGGACGCACAGGTTTCAGGCAAGGCATGATGACGTGGCTCATTTGTGTGAAATTGTCTCTGGCAAGCTTGCCATTGATCCTTTCTTCACTGAATTCCAAACTGAAGGGGAGGGCATGGTCCATCCCGATCCTACTGACTTCATCCTTTCCTACACTGACGCAGATGGTGACACTGTTCTAATCACCTCGGATGACGACGTTACGGACGCGGTCAAAATTGCCAGAACTGCAGGCCATGACCGTGTTGTGTTGTATGTCCAGGGTGGCAGAGGATGGAAGGAAGCGGGTGTTGATAAGAGCGAGGAGAAGACTCAAGAGTCCACTGAGCAAGTTAAGGCCGAGGAAAAGGAGGTTGAGAAGAGCAGAATGGCTGCTATTCCTCTTGAGAAGCAGGCTCCTCCCGTTATTGTTGTACCACCACCACCACCTGCATCAGCGCCTGCGGAACAAGTTTTCGGGATTTCAAAGGATCTCCTGCTTCCTGCTAGCATAGGAGCCCTCGCAGTTGTCATCATCGGAGTGTTCACTATTTCGAGGCTGACGTCAAACAACTATTAGTTTATGTAACTCAAGACTGATGACCTGCTAGTACCACAGTGGTTGTGGAAGAGGTGCAAGATGTAGGTGCAATCTGATTGGGTATCAAGTTTTGTTCCATACGTTCATTCCATAAAACAACCAATTTGGAGGCTTGATATTCTACCTGATATCTTTTTTTCTTTCTACGTATGATTCCCTTATTATTCGATGTCGTTGGTTTTGAGTCTTTCAAAATTAGTAAACTCCACTTCCAGCACCTTATTTCCGTTATACCACGAATTTTGGTCCCTCCAAATTTGCTTGCTAGAATTAGATTGGCTACTGACTGGGTTATTCTGGAGTGTTTTGGATGCCAGCTCCATTTGGTTGACTCGTGAAGGATCGACACCAGAGCCCAATACACCATCCTGGGTCATATTCTTGAACCTAATGGCACGTTCATTGTTGCGGCCGTAATAACTGCCTTTGGGTTTTCCAACGGAGTATCGGTTTGTGCAGTGCCCGGAGCCACAGTTAAGGGATATCTCATCTAAATAGTAAAATGGAACGATTCGAGTGGACAGGGCAGTCCCCACTTCAGAGTCTCATAACCATCGGTAGAGTCACTGGTGTTATAGCTATGGAAATGCAGTAGCCGTAGCGAACGAACGATCGCGTTTTGTAAGACATTGCAAGAAGTCGAACCTTTGAAAGGTTTAGATATCTTTGTGTCATACCATATCCCCGAAAGAATGGAATCACAAATGCAGCAACGTCATTGGCTCAAACTAGTGATCCTCTCTTCTATGGTTCTTCCAACCGAATTGAGCGGCGTCTTCAACTGTGTATATATAAATCTCCTACGTAGAGTCTAAGTCAAGTCGCTTTCTTTCTTTTTCTAGCATCGTTCTTTCCCTGTTCTCTGCCTCGACACCTGCTCCACGAAATCTATAATCAAAGTTCTTACCCCCGAAGTCTTTTTTCGGTCGTGAA
>Ga0157363_1006475_pt1 | contig 11012 bp, 5 predicted proteins | sample AttsexASBM1_FD_111477 | JGI IMG/M metagenome (GOLD analysis project Ga0157363, IMG submission 111477) | Fungus gardens microbial communities from leaf cutter ant in Ribeirão Preto, State of São Paulo, Brazil - Atta sexdens ASBM1 | ecosystem: Host-associated > Fungi > Mycelium > Unclassified ...
AGGAAACAAAGAGCACGTTATAGATATGTAGAACAATCATAAGAGTCAGAAAAAAATCAAGAATAAGTTCAAAAAGAGATTAATTGATAAAATCGGAGATTAATAAAAAAGTAAGTTAAACCGAGATTAAAGTTAATCTACATTAATAAAATTGAATATGCAATATAATAGAAATTGCGATTCGTCATTCCTTAATTAATCTTTTTTTTCATAGATTAATCTATATTAGCAAAAATGGACAATAAAAATTTTGCCACGAGTAACTATCGATTGTATTAATTTGAATTTTATCGAAGTCTCGTCCTCTATCATTCAATATATCAGTAATCAATATAACTAATTGAAAATCACTCTAAATGAAGGAACTTTGGGGAAACAATCATTTTCCGAAAAACAAATGATTTTCCAACAAATGATCGTCCTCAGGTATACATGTTTCACAATAACATTGAGACTACCGCGTATTCGACGGATAAAATTAATAGTCTTGCGGAAATATATCTCTAGATAAATATATATATATACAGCGTTTGAATACAAGATAAAACTTAGAAAATGAAAAACAGATGGAGTGATAACTGAGGAATTATTTATCGAGACGTTGAAGGAGGGTTCAACCCGGCCAGGCCGTCGTCGCGTTCAATCATTTTCCAACGAACGAATATGAAAGGAAGAGACGGTTCGTTTTTCGAGGTATGAGGTATCCTTGATTCCTTGCGCAGTATCTGGCAGCATCATCGAGCAAGCGCTAACCGGGTCGACATCGCACATCGGACGGCGCCGACGGCGGCGCTCACTCGCTACACTACGCTCGCCTGCCGCCTGCCGCGTAATCGGCGAGAGGAGGCGGAGAAGAGGAGGCGCCGAGCTCGAGGTGGCGCGTGTCCGGGTAGCGCAGTCTACCGTTGACCGTTAACCCTTTCGGACACGGAGGGGTGCATATTGCGTGATACGTACGGCAGTGCTTCGCGATACTCCTCTCGTCATTCGATCACATTCGATCGTGCTACTTCTCTTGCTCGCTCTCTGCTTTTCTTCTTAACCAAAAAGGAAAGTCCATTGAAGGACGTTAGTGCGTTATCCATCCATCTCCGGGAGTCTCGGAGATTTATCTTCTGTTTCTCCATGATGAACGGAAACGCGAGGAACGAGCGGTCAACCGCGGACGACATCGATGCCGCCTCCCTCAGCGCCGATATTCTCAACCCCTTCGTGCATCGACTCGAGCTCGGCTCGACCTACGAGAAGCTCAAGGTCAGTATCTCTCGAAAAACGGCTTCTTTCCCCGGGATCGATGCTCGTGCAGTCGCGTTTTAGGGGATGCCGCCACCGCTGCCGACGCCACCACCGCCGGCGAGATTGGCGAGAAATGGGTGTGCTTCGATCGCGGTGCCGAGAAAGTGCGCGTGAGTGTTGAAATTGCTTCGCAGGTTACATGGAATTCGCAGGCTCGCGTTCATACGCGATTGACGGAGCTGATAAGAGAGGCGACGATAATGAACGTTTACAAAATAAGTCCAAATAAGTCGGATGCGAGTCGCATATGATGCAACTTATGAAATAATAATTCTTTGGAAAAAAAATCATTGAGAAATCTGTATGTTTTTCTCCAATGATTTAAATTTATCAATATAGTCTAATTTTAATCTCTCTTCAACTGATTCCCATATTTTTCTCTAATTCTGAGAATCAGAAGAAGAGTAAAAAGAAGAAGAGTAAGTTGAATCGAGATTAAAACATTGATAGAAATCGATAATAATAGCACACTTTAGGGGCTTTTCAATTAGTGAGACAAATCAAACACAAACATCATTCTATCTTGACATTCAGAGAGGAACAAAGGTAGAAAAATTTATATCGACTTATGTCATCGAATAGAAAGCATTCTTTATTGGCGTAGTATTAGTCCAGTTATCTCTAAAGCTGAACCAGTGTATTGCTAAATAAATTGTTGTTAGAGCGAGTTGTAATAAGTGTAATGGCACGCATAATCTAAACGTAAAAAATATAACAATACATAATAATTATTATTGTTATATAATATTACTTTACGATTTTAGATTGTGGCGAAATAAAAATGCAGGAGGAATATAACGCGAAAGAAAACATTCGCGGCTGAAGAGAGATATTGCGAGGCAAACAGGCCGGTTTTTCTTCAAGTTGGCCGCGGCGCGACTTTCACGGCGCAGCGGGAATCGGCCAGGTCGTGCCAATTTTGCGACTATTACATTCGACGTTCTGTCGTTTTTCCGAACAAAGGAATCTGCAGCCGTTTTCTGTCCATGTGGTCCATCAGGCGTATACGCCTCGCATGTATAATTTCCGCCCCACTTTCCTCGGCACATTGTCACGCCGTTGGGTTTCCAACGAAACGCTATACAAATGTTAGTCACGTGCGTTAACCATGAACAAGGTCATCACGAGCGATCGGCACGTTCACTCGATTTAAATGCTTCGATGCTTAATAATTTAAGAAAGCATAATATACTGTGATATTTTTGTTTGATTGTCGAACGTGCATATCATGATTTTTCAAAAGCTTCCTGTTTATTCTGGCAGTTGAAACGTGTCAATTTGTACTTTTACAAAACACACTTGTTTATATATATATTATATATATATATATATATACGTATATATCGATCTGTTTTCAGATGTCTTTAATTCAAAGGACCAAAGATTTAAACTCGCATTTATCAGCTGGATTATTTACGATTAAGAAACAGGAAACGATTCTCATACTCGTTAAACTCGTTTCTTCATGCTCCAGTTTAGACTTTGTTGCGAAAAACGAGGTCGCGGAAGTTTTTTATCTACATATTTTGCCAACCATTAAAATTGCAGCCTACGCTTTTCTAACCGTTAACACGATGCGAATAGCGGCTCCTTCGTGGACCGATGCTTTCTCTTGTTAAAACACTAGTGAAGTCTTGAACGCGTAGAAAGCCCCGCATTCTATATAGATGTGATGAAGTGAATGAAGAACGTCAACATCGTTCTAACGGGATTTAAACTGGAATATCATTTCAAGAAATTGAGAAAATCAATAAAATTGTATTGCATTCTTTTATTTATATTACCTTCGCTCTCTTTTTACTCTCTCTTTTTATTCTAGATACATTTCACATAAACAAGCAAATGTTTTGAATAATTACAGGTTGTACACATTAATATTGCCAATTCATATTCAGAAGATAGTCACATTCAGAAAAAGCAGCTCGAAAGTATTTTGCTCTGAGTAGATTAGATTTTTAGATCTTCTAGGATTAAAAAAATAAAATTATTCTTCTAAATTTAAATAGCACCAGTAAACGTTGCTTATTGAACTGTTTTTTCTGAACGCAGCTAGTGTTACACGTTAATGTGCAACATTATCTAACACGTCTACGAAAGCGCAATAGCCCTTAGAATTTATAGTTATATCCGTGACAACTTTCTACACAAAAATTAGCACATGATGCGTAGAAGGCTTCTTCATTACTATTTTTATTATATAGCGTTATTAATCAGAATAACTCGAATCGAATGTTCTTATTTTTTATTAAAAATTTTGCTTATTTTGATACCTATATGCCAATTCAGTTTTTTTCCTAATCACTGATCCAATTTTCTCTTTGCTTATAACAGAATTATAGCAATTGCATTCGGAATCAAAAATAATATTTATTTCACAACATATAAATTTGATAGACATTCTTATTAGAGGCCACTCGACTTACTTTTGTATATCACACATACGGCACATCAGTCTGGTTCTCTTCAACAAGATAAAGTAAGATGAGACGAAATATAGCTAAAGGCTGATGTGCGCCTAACGGAACAGCGAAACGTAACGAACGGTACTCGCATCCTATCTTTTTTTTGCTCTTTATTCGTTCTTTCTCTTTCTCTTCACGAAATGGTATACCAAAGCCTTCTGATGGATACGTTGCAACCTTGACCGCGTGAGACAGACGATAAGTTAATCTGAAAGCCAATTACTTACTTACCTGTATGACCCATTTTCATGAACATGTGATAACTACAAGGACATTTAGTTGCTTTAACGAATTTTTAATGTGTAAAGTCTGAAATGAACTTCCTTAACATATATTTTAAGTATTAATACTTACATTTAAAATACATGAAATATATTTCATTATTAAAATTTAAAATATGTTTAGTATATTGAATATTTATCGACTTAACCAAAGCAAAGATCTCTGCATTTAATGAATTGAATATCACTGAATAAAATATCAAACTTATCAAAAATATTATCAAATATCAAACTTGTTTATTTTACATTTGTAATAAATAATCAGAATATATAATGTTATATTCAAAATCGGCTTGTAATATTTTCTCTTAAAGAATTATTAAAAAATTTTATTTGAAAAATAATTTTATATAATAAACAAATCGAATTTGTTCTAATTTAATAATTTTAATTGAAATATATTAAACTTCACTAGGATTCTCTTCACTAGAATACATTTTAAATAAATAATTTGATGTTTGTAATGAACATATAGATTTGCAGATACATGAAATTTTTGTAATATTTGAAACAAGTAGTTAATGTTTAAATACATTACATATTTTTTGAGAAAATATAGGAATTTAATCGATTTTCAAAAAAATTGATGTGATATTTTGATGTTTCAGACGATATTCTTAACAATCGCCCTTTTGCCGGTCAGGCTAGCTGCAATCACGACTTTGATGATCCTAGCGTGGCTATTGGCCTGTCTTGGATTGCATGGATTGTCCGAGGAGGATCTTCGGCGAGCTCCTCTCAAAGGATGGAGGCGGTATGTTTGAAGAAAACTAAGCGGTGGGATAATTGCGGCGAGAAAGAACGACTCTCCTCTTCCGTACTCTTTCATTCCTAATTCCGAATCCTATCTCTGTATTATGCTATTCATGTTAACACTAGCTATACCTCTCGGGGTTGCTTTTTAATCTCTGTGCTAGTATCATCTCGCTTTATTAACAGATTAAATCGATCTCATAGATTTTCGAATGTATTAATCGCACTCAAAGATCCTCAAATCTAGAACTAGACTTTTCGTATTTCTAAAATTATTACGTCTAAAAAATATTTATATATTATTTAATATTTAAATAATATTTATATATTATTTATTAATACTTATAATTATACAAATGAATTAAAGTAATTATATAAACAACAGTAATTATACTACAGTAAACCCGGTAGATCTGAATTAAACGCACGATTTAAAGGTCGTATCTCAAGGCAATGCAATCAGTGGGCTTCGATTGTTCATGATAAAGAGAGAGAAAGGGAGCGAATACATATTAAAAATGTATATCCTTCCGTGTGAGACAAGGATTTCGCTTTATGATGTCCTTGTCTGCAATTTATGTCTGTTTTATTATTAAAACTTCTTGTTGTTATTGAAACGTTTTTCCGTTTTCTTATAATTAACCAGAGACTTGAATACTTTACGGATAATTCATCTTGCATTTTCTGAATTTATAACTCAAGTATCGATTAATTTCAAGTATCTTAAATTTATAATTGTCGAAGTGTTAGTATTATGTAATAAAAGTTATTCTCTATGTTGATTAAACACTTACGAACAAAATTAGTTAGTAGATAATGAAGTTGCTTGTATTTATATTTTTTTCATAATTTAGTCATGCGTCAAGGTCTTGCAACAAGAAAAGTCTATAAGACGACCTTGTACTATAATGAAAGCTTATAACGGAATCAGAGAGCGGAAAGAAATATTTCTAGAATACTTTTAACTGAAATTGTATACAGTAGTATTGCAAGTTGTTAAATTATTCATGAGGCATGTACTTGTTTGAGTTTGTTATATGATTAGTTACAATTAGTGTCACTATTGAATCAGCTTTCATTTTAATTAAAACATAAATCAATTATGTTGCATTATTAATTAATTTTATAGAGTAAACATATTTTTAGAGGCGTTTTCTGAGATTTAAGTACAATATGTATTTTCAAATATTTTCTGAATTTCTGAAATGTGTCTAGATTTAAGGATCTCTTCTTCTATGAGCTGAAAATGCAAATCGATTTATTGAAATCGAGTCTCTGATAGACTTTTAACTAAACCTAATTTTCAAGGAACACTTATATCCCGTTAATCATTTTAGACCTCCTTATGAGAATAGAAATAAAGAATCGCATCGGATGGTGCATGCGCGTTGCAAATTAAACCACTTAAAAACAGAGACATGCGCGTCGTGATCTGCTGGATGATGCGGGCCTTATTTCTCTGCGGTGGATTTCATCACCTGAAAGTCAAGGGGCAGAAGGCGGAGACTAAGGATGCACCGGTGCTGGCTCTCGCTCCGCATTCCAGCTTCTTCGATGCACTTCCGGTCGTGTACCTTGGCGGGCCGAGCATCGTTGCCAAGGGGGAAAGTAGTCGTCTCCCTTTTTTTGGAAGTAGGTCGCATTGTCGTCTTGGTGAATTAAACTAATTGATAAGAGAGAAGTCATGCTATATATCTTTTTTTTTTAAATATGAAGGCTGAAATTTTAAATTTAAGTAAATTTAGTTTATCGCGTCACTGTGTGAAACTGCGAGAGAAAACTGCTGATTTTAAAATCAAAGTGCAATATGATTTCTAAATGAAAATTTTAAACTAGATTCGCAACTTCTCTTCTTGTGGAAAGATCTTCATTTATAACTACGAAAGATCTTCATTTATAACTATTATACTAATACTTATAAAACCGCAATATTCTAATTATTTATTTCATTGTACATAACATTTATATATGCATATATGGTGGATGGGATTTATTTTTCAGCTACTAACTATGTATGGTTTTAACAATCGTTAACTGGCTTTTATACAGGATGTTTTATTTGCCATAACTTAAAAATTGCGATTAAACTTAAAAAAGCACTTAGACAATTAAAAATTTTACTAAATTAATCGAATAATACCATTATATCTGTTAACTCTGATGCATTACTGAGCATGATCCTATTTATAAATTTATATTGTGCATAATGTTATCTAAAAATTGTAAGTCAAGCTACATTACTTGTAGAAACTAACAATAAGATCGATACGCATATTATATTAGTGAGACAAAAAGGGAGAAATATTCGTGTATATATATATATATATATATATATATATATATATATATAATTTAAAAGGAGAAGCGCACTAACAATTATCGAAACTTGGATTACTAATCGAACGCTTTCACCGCCTTTTTCTTTCCATCGCTCGATGGCGTAGAAAGTTCATTGGACATACTCGCTCGTGAACGTTTCCTTCTTTCGTAGCACGATTTGAGTTATACTCTTGGCTCTTGCGATATCCAATGTTCTTTTCATGATGATACTGTCAAGTCATGGATATGTATTCATCGGTATTACGATATTTAAATACGATATTTAAATACTTGGAGATCCAGTATCCAATATTGGAGTGATTCCATGTACCTTGTCGGTTGAAACCCGCAGAAAATTAGTGCCATGGATATGTTTCGTGGGCCGACTCACTTACCAGGCCGGCGGAATGAAAATCGTAGTCCGAGGAAAACAGGCTTCCAGATCGGAAGCTCCGATTCTGGTCCTTGCGCCACACTCGACCTTTATCGACGGCGGCATCGTTTACGTCACCGGATTTCCTTCAATCATCGTCAGGCGAGAATCAGGATTGAATCCGTTTATAGGAAGTAGGTGATACATTTCTGTTTCTTTTAATTTTTTTTCTTTATATCTTCTACGAATTTCTAATGTTAATATAATATTTTATTATTTTATTTGAAATATTCAAGAAATTACTTCTTATTGAACTTGTACGTGATTAGACTTGAGCCAAGTAAAATGATGATGATCAAAGTCAAAGTGTAAGTTGCTTATTGGAAGTCATCGAGATGTGTGCCATACGTGAGATCTTTTTAAATAAAAATTGAAGTCATAAACATCATTGGCATTGTTTACAAACGCAGGACTGTATTCAGAAACTGTTTTATCCGGGTGTACTTAGATATCATTTTAGTCTTATTTAACATTCGGTGATCAACAAGAATAAAATGATATACCCCGTGATTTATTGAATACATCCCGGAAGTGGCCCTTAACAATTGTCTCAAAATCGCTCAAAAAGATAATTATGTTATGTCTAATGTGATACGTACGGTATATAGTATATTGTTATTGTTTTAGTCAGCAATATTAATTAAACATGCTCAATAATTGTCATTATTTTGTGGAGGTCGAATATTAACGATCTTTTACCAAAAAAATTAATTATTGATATCCTATTTGAAGTAATAGAATTATGTTTTATATTGATTACTGAATCCCATTCACCATTACATGAGATCAAAATCACATTTAATGATTTTGAAGTAGATAATATACTTGCAAGAATTCAGTTACCTAATACTCTGATTATAGTTCAATGAAACAATGATCTCTTTGCATATGCAAACTTACAAAATAATCGGTCTCAGTCTTTTGCAAGAATGTTATAATGAGTTTCCGGTTTTAGATAATTATTGACTGACGGATTTTAAACAATTGATCATGACATGTCATTCACAAGACTTTTATAAACGTGTTACTTCAAAATAAGTTCTTATGCAGCAAAGTCAAAGATTGACTCAATCAATCCAATCAAATAAAGTCAAGCGAGATCTAAGTTATAATTATCAGTTAGTATTGTAAAATCGATTATATTTTTCATTATTTTTTAATGTATATAGAACTTATCAACTATACACAGCCAGTCTACGTGTGGAGGGAAGATCCAAATTCCCGGCAGAATACTATCAAGGAGATCATTGAGAGAACTACTTCCAAGGAGGATTGGCCACAAGTAAGCAAAATATATTAAACTATTAGTAGAGTTTATAGCATATATACAGAACGTGTAAGAAATGGGGGGGGAGAAAGAGAGAGAGAGAGAGAGAGAGAGAGAGAGAGAGAGAAAGAAACTTTATAAACATATACATGAAATATTTATAAATAGAATTAACGCGCACGCCATTGCACATTCTAATCTGTCTTGATATTTACTGATATATATTATGATTTCTCTTGATTTAGGATATATATTACAGTAATTGATTTCAAGACATTCTAAATATTTTCTTTAATTTAATACAGTTCAAAAAAATAAATTTTAAATACGATCTCATGTGACATTTTTGTTACACTTTAGATTCATCTCTCATTGATATACAATTAAGAGTCATTCGCGGAACTTGTAAAGTTCGAAGAACTAAGTTCATAAACTAAGTTCATGGAAGTAGTAGTAGTCTTTATGATGTTTTCGATAATTCATGGATGCGAGATGCACGCAAGCTTGCAATCAAGACGCAAATCACTACCTTCGCGTTTGCTGGTGCAATTGACCCGACTATTCTCCGACAGGTTATGATATTTCCCGAAGGGACTTGTACAAACCGGTCATGCTTGATTACGTTCAAATCGGGTGCCTTTTATCCCGGTGTACCGGTGCAGCCAGTGTGCATCAGATATCCTAACAAATTGGACACGGTAACGTGGACGTGGGAAGGCCCTGGCGCGTAAGAAAGTCATCTTCCTCTTTTTTTTTTTAATTATTTATTTGTTGTAATATGCTTTATCCATTGCTTTACATTCGTTGCAGATTGAAATTACTATGGTTGACGTTAACACAGTTAAATAGCAGCTGCGAGATCGAATTTCTTCCTGTATATAATCCAAGCGAGGCAGAGAAACTAGATCCTAAACTGTATGCAAACAATGTACGACGTCTTATGGCAGAGTGAGTTTCATGCACAACAGATTAGGATGCCTAAAAATGTATAGATTTCTGGAAAGAATATACTTTCGATTTTAGGGCATTGAAAATTCCCGTTTCGGATTACACGTACGATGATTGCCGGATTATTAGAAAGGCTCATCAGCTACATCTTCCGCATGCGTCAAATATCGTAAAGAGCCATAAACTTCGGTATAAATTAGGGTAGGTGTCGCATCATAGTATAAACATTATAAATAATTAATTACAATTTACATAATTTTGATTCATTTATAGTTTAGTGGCATCAAAAACTGAAGAAGAACTCGTTCAGAAGAAGACGTATAATTTTGGTGACGTAAATTTACAAGAATTTGCGCAGATCCTTAGATTGGATGACAAGGATCCAACTACTCAACAACTGTTTCGCATTCACGATAAGGTTCTTATATAATATAAAATTTAAATAATGTATGTAATATAAGTATATGAATTAATTTAACAAAAAGATTTATATGTATATCATTTTATAGTTCGGAAAAGGAAAGATCGATCTTGAAGAGTATATCTTCACTGTATTAGCGACGGCAAATGCGTCTTCGGAACGAGACAAGGTCGAGATTGCATTTGACGTAAGTGCAAACTGTTTAAGTCTACTATGTATATGTATATGTAAACTTTTATTTTTACACGATCGAATTGTGTTATAGATATGCGGCTCGAAAACAGCAACGTGTTTGACTCAATCGGAACTCAGGAAAGCCTTGAGGTTATCGATACGTATGCAGTCTGAGGAATCCGACAGGATCTTTCAACACGCCAGAAATAACGAGGATGCTTACACAGTGAGCTTTGGTAAACACTTTTGATCACGAGATTTATTTCCTCCCTACGATTAAGACTTCTATTTCTTCATCGCAATCATATCGAATATCAAAAGAAAGAATTATATATGCGTAATTATATGTGTGTGTGTGTGTGTGTATATATATATATTTTTTTTTTATTAATATGTTATATATATATTATATATATATTATATAGAACAAAAAATATTTTAGTATGAGCGTTTTTTTTGTAAATTTCTTGAACGCGTTATCAATTTATTGGATACAGTCCATTTCACACTGCAAAAGCCTTGAAGCATTCTTTAATTAGTCAATTCGTAAAATTCTTTCTTCTTGTAATCAACTCATTGCGCATTATCAACTAACATTCTATGATCTTGTTCTATTAATTTGACTTGTGGCACACGAAAAAAAATTATTTATTTCCAA